>Ga0209187_1000296_pt1 | contig 99847 bp, 88 predicted proteins | sample BantaG_FD_187430 | JGI IMG/M metagenome (GOLD analysis project Ga0209187, IMG submission 187430) | Marine algal microbial communities from Bantry Bay, Ireland - BantryBay_4 metaG (SPAdes) (version 2) | ecosystem: Host-associated > Algae > Red algae > Unclassified | place: Bantry Bay, Ireland...
TTTCGCTTACGTCGTGGTCCAGATTAACGTCGGCGCTGTCGGCTTTGCTACACCAGTAAATAAACTGGTGATACGTCAAATCGTGTTGTTTACAATACGCCATCTTGGACTTCTTTGACTCGCGCCACTGTTCGACATGGTGCTGCCAGAATGCTTCGCGGCTCAGTGTTTGGAGAGGTGTTTGTGCAGCAGTAGGTTTGTTTGTCTGCATAGTGTGCTCCTGTTTACCTGGAAGCACAGCTTTGCGCGAAACTAGAATACTTGTCTATACGTGTATTCGTGGGCGCTTACAGTAATATGCTCCTTACGGAAGCAACAAAGCTCAAGCTGCACAGATTTATCCGGAATATGAAACTTTACATATTCGCGACTACCGGCGTCAGAATGTTCAACACCACTGGTGAAAACAGAATTGCCATGTTGACCCACCAGTCGATTAGTATCTACAAACGAGTCACTAAATTCGTAAGACCTATCGAAATAGATATTCTTGTACGCGCCCCGGCACTGCAATCCATTAATCAATGAAACTGAAGCACTGGTTAATTCTTGTACGAACGAATTACTATCTTTTAAATCGTATACCGAACTATCATAAAATAGCAGTACGGTTGACGCATTTATGGGTAACAAGATTTGCAACCCAGACGCCGTTAAAGCTGTAGTGGAGAAATCCTTTATGCCATGGAGATATTCATTGTTCAGGAGTACTGGCGCATCAGACGTTATAAACACACTGTCTTCTTGATTTGCCAATAACTTAATGCAATCCAGATCAGTCAGATGCGGATAGGTCAGATTAGCTCGAGTGATCGCACCAGCTAACAGTTCTTCAAATTGAATTTCTGTCGATTGGTCTATTCCTCTCCACATCGCATCATATTTAGGTCGAAGTTGTTTTTGTATACTTTGCAACCATTCTATTCTCGATACTGTTCGTTCAATTTGAATGGTCAAAAAATTAAATAAGCTCAGCCACTGATCTCGCGTCAACTCACCTCGCTTGTTAGCAGAGTTAACACAATTTATAGCCGAAGCGGCAGGAGCTTCAATTTCATTGGCTAGGAAATTTTCCAGTATTCGATCAGAACCGTACAAGTAGTTCTTATAGCACTGCTTCGCTATCGGTGCGTTCTCAACAAGTCTTCTATTTTCGATATTGTAGAGCCTGATGCTTTTCTTATTCTCTGAAAATCTTTTTAAATAAAATTGCGGAACGAAGTGTTGTCTTTTATTGGCAGGCATTTTTCAGTTTTGCTCATAATTCAAAAGAATCCGCACTACATCCCGATCCCTCAAAAGATTTATTTCTGAAGCGAATTTAGTCTTGCCAGAACTGACTAGTCTACTAAAGCTAGCTCAATTCCACAGCGCACTGCTAATGTATACGATTAATTGAACTACAAAAAATCCACACTTCATATTTTGGGTGCCAGCAAAGTATCTTTTATACGACTATATTCTGCTCGTATTCCTATATATATTTCTCTCAGATTATTAGCGTCGGGCTCGAACGAATAAGGTTCATCAGATTCACTATGATGTTTGGCGATTAAATTCGCACCTGATATCATACCTTCAATTTCTTCCCATGATAATTCAGTCTCTAACATTTCAGGCTCTAAAACGTGCTGAGGTAATATGTAACGGGCACACAAGTAACTCAGTCTTCCACTAAATGCGCTGTGCCAACTCATAAATCCATGAAATTCAGTAAGATTATCCGGGTAGTGATGAGTCAAATCGCCATAAAGTGCCTGATTCCAAGGCATACCTGGATACAAAGATCCCTGCATCGCTGATATGTCCTGTTGGATAGAGTCCGAATTGTGTTTAAAACAATCCAGCAACCATGTTAACCAGTAGTGTTCTTGAAATTCATCGAATGTCAGTAGTTGTATATTGGTTCCTTTTGCATGAGCTATCGCACCTTCTTGAAATCCAGCCTTGCTGATAATATATCCACTGTTCGCGCCGGTTTTACGCATGTACTCAGAAAGAGCAACAACCTTTTCTTGAGGAATGTTATCACTCCAGTTTTTACATTCCACTTGGTAGCAAACATTCGGTGTTTGCCTGTTATCCTCTACCCACACATCAACCTCAATAGTTCTATCCGCATCCCGCAATGTAACTGTCACATCTTTTTCTACTTCGGCATTACACCCAATGTCATTAAAAATGTCACAAACTCTCTGCTGCAAATCACGCCAGTCAATTGGACCAGTTTTATATATTTGCATATTAATTTCTTGAAAGAGACGAAGTAGCTTGTTCTATCATTTTTCAAATTGTTTTACAAATGTTTCGTACTCGCTAGTTCCATCTGTTAAACCTTTTCGTAAAAAATCATACACATCATGCCTTTCAAAACGATCGATAGTTTTTACGTGTTTCACCACATCAAAGCTAAGAGCGTTTTCAATGTATTGGTCTTTTTCATCTCGGAATAAATACTGAATAGTGCTACTGTAAATTCCCCATAGACGCTGAGAAAGGCTAATCTGTGCTGGCGACTGTATATCTTCACTTAAAAATATGATCGCAATGTCTACAAATACTCTGCTGACGAGATCTGCTTTTAAAAATGGACAGTCCTGCCTAAACTGACATTTCCTGTACCAGGATATCCATATACCTTCAATTATTGAATCATCTACCTGATACTTGTTAACAGGCAATAAAGTTTGCGAAACAAAGTGGCTAATATGGGTCCTAACAGATTCAAATCCCTCATCGTTTCCCCACTGAGTTTTTGTTATATCACTAAATACCTGATTCCCATCCAGAACTGTCAAGACAGATTGAATATTCAGGTCTGGCTTTAAATCATGCTGCAGACTGTCGAGTATATGAATTGTACGTATCGGAACCCCTTTGACATTCCACTTACACAATAAAGACAACTTCTCCGTGCTTGTCGACAAAGAAATTATTCCGGCATCATACATTTCTAGTATTAAATCTCCGCTCGTACACCGAGACTGTGCTGTTGATATTTCTGATATTGCACTACCAGCAAGTGCGTCATCCGAGTAGAACAGCAAATTTTTTTTTCGTAACAACTCAATCTGGTGTTGAATGATTTTAATCCCGCCACTATCTTGAGTGTCTACACCACCCGATGGCAATTGTATTTTAGTTGCGAACTTGGAAATAGATTCGAGTACCTTCTTCGACTTGTCGTTACTAAACGTTCTGAATACTCCTAGACTTAGTGTATTGAAATAGTCAACTGTTGATCGACAGATTACGATGTTGTTCAAGTATTGGAAAACATCATCAAGCAATTCCAAGTCAAATAAGACCAGCATTGATATTCCATCTATCAAAACAGGGGTATCACGCAAAAGCGCTGTCTCCGTATTGGACGTAGATGAACTTCCATCCATTTGCAAAGACAAATAATCTTTGTTGCCATCACTGGCTTTTGAAATTTCCCATAACCAAATCATATCCGGAATACTGCTGAGAAATTCAGCACGTATTGCAAAAGGCACCCGGAGCGAGCCCTTCTCGATTTGAGTATCAATTTTCTTTTGAGCTTTCAGGTGCGCATCTGTCACATCAGCAAACTTAAATAATTCACTGAACATTTTTTCAGGAGCAGCATTCATGTCGATACGCGTAGATCGCATTAAACTTGAATTGGGAAACCGCTCTTCAAATGCTTTAAGTCTTCGGCGATATTCGTCAACTTGTGGTTCTTCCACATTGGCATCCTCGTAGCCAGAAGATGCAATAAAGTGGTGAAGATACACAGACTCCTCTACTTCATTTTTCTGGTCACACACGGCCCCGTATCTATTGCACAGGTCGTAGAGTCGTTTACCGGTATCCCGAAGCGCGTTCTCCAATAAAAACAATACGTGCAACAACCTGCACTTATGTTTCCGATCTTCTGTTCTTAGTAGCAGTGCTTCATACGTGTCCATGGCATTGGCCAAAAGGCCACAATTCGAGGCAATGTGCGCATATAACTCAAATACTTGTTGTTCAAAATCTGCTGCAAATACCAAAGGTTCCAGAATTGCTATTGATTCTGGGATATTTCCCTCCATGTTGAGCGCGAGTGCGTGTATGACCCTAAGGCATCTTGAGTGTTCATATCGTTGGAGTGCTTCTATGGACACCACAAGTGATTCGGCTGACAGTTGTTGATCGCACAGCGATTGACAAAGCACAAATGCTTCTTGTTCACTTAGTTTGCGTTTTTCCTGAATCTGACCGCTGATTTTAATTATTTTCGCAGCATATTTTGGTACATCGCTACTCATCTGGAACAAAACAAAGCCCGCGAGATGGTCATCATTGTTCCCGCTTTCAACGAGCTTCCATAATTTTTCGTGCGCGACAGCTTCGTGCAGCGGATTCTCATCTACGCTTAGATAAAAATCCAGAATGCACAGCATTGCCTCAGCATTTGGCAACGACTGTAGTTTCGCTCTAAAAACAGCAAGCTTTTCGCTTAAAACCAATTTTCCAGCAGAACGAGCGGCAAATAGTAATGTGAAGTCTAGATCATCCGGTTCACCGTCCATTAATACGTCAAGGTACTCGTCTACCAAACTTACCGCACTCTTAAGATCATTGATTTCGTTTAGAACTTTGGCTTTAAAAACCAATCCCTTTGCGTCTAGGCTGAACGAGTCTAGTTTATTTGTTAAAAATTTATAGTCGCCAACGGTAAACGCTAATTCTAGTGCCGATTGTTGAATCGTAGAGGACTCAGTGCGTAGGCATGAGAGTTTTTCCATGTAAAACCATAACCAGTTAGCCTGACCAAAGTAACGACTTGTGTACTCAGAAATGTCAATGACTAGCTCGATGTCCGTCGGGTAATTTAGTTTATTCGCTAATTCCCAAACTCTTTTAAGTGCAGACCAGCATAATTCTAGCGACTTAGTGTCCATCTCTGGCAAGCCCGCATATGGTGTCTTTTCCTGTCCGCTATTAACAATACTTGGTTCAATTTTAGCAACGAATATGGCGCGGGTATAAAGTATCCCGAATGAGAGTCTATACCTGTCCGATAAGGATTTATCATCTATGCGTTCTACACATAAGGCTTCACACTGCGCAAAATCACCTTCATGATAAAATAGAATTGCCGTGTGTAATCCGTGATCATCGATTTCGTACAAATCAATAAACTCACGAGCTTCCTCAAAGTCTCCGAGCAACAATCGTATTTTAAACAACAGGGTGAAATTTCCAGATTTATCATTACACTCAAGCTGGGTTGCCAAGTCTGTCAAGACAGATTTATCCGTGCTTGCGACCAAGATTTGTTGTTCGATGAAAGCCAACCTGTAAGTATCATTTTTCGGTGATCGGCCCACTGCCGATTCCAAAAATTGTAATGCGTTGTCTGTATTTCCTCGTTGTAGATTTAGTTGCGCTTGCAAATAATCTAACTCTGAAACTTCGTGATCGGTACCGTTGCTGCGAACGTTATCTTCAATGGCTTCTAATTTTGATTCACTCGAATCTATAATTCCATGTTCAATATCCTGCGCAATGTACAGTAGCTTCGCCGCAATTGAGTCAGGCGGAGGATCAATCCACGGTCGATCTGTATCATTTAAGAGGGAAAGGGTTGCTGTTGGCCCACTATTCAGTCGTTTTGCTATTTTGGATACGGGAGCATCAACGCTAGCTGCATACAAATTGACCGCGTTATCAATCGAATGGAAATCTTTTGATTTACTTTGATGTACAAGCAAAAAGGGTAATACATCGGTATCATCATTCAGTACGTTGGCCGTAGGTACTCGAAACGTTTTAGTTTCCAGGTCAGTATCTAACAAACCATCCATTAGTAGTTGTGCGATTTCATCTTTAATCCAAGCGTAGTAAACCTTACAACGTCTTGGGTTCGAGTCTTGAGTAAGATCAGCGAAAACGAGCATAACTTGGCATGCCAGCTTGCTGTAGTAGTTGATGGTTGATACATCTAACGAAACAGAATAAAAATCTCCAGCAGCGCTCAGATCACTACATTTACCATTTGCATCCCGTTGCCTACTGCCCTTAATTTGCGTATGAAAGAATCCAGTGTAGAGTTTGTCGGATACAATTTGAACTTGCTGGTCTAACCCCACATCGTCATCACCTGACAAGTCTTTGCAGCGCCAGCCCAGTGGAGTATGCGCCTCGTAACACTTCAGCGCATGTTGACCAATTTCTTGCGGAATGCTTTCCTTGGGTAATTTCTCCGATGCCATGGACTAGGATATATTCGTTTAAATGTTATTAGCGGATAAGCACGAAACCGTCGCCTGGCCACTAATCAAGTGCCAGAACAGACTGGCGCAAATATATGAAGAAATTTCCATGACAGTACCATTCCAAGTACCAATGCGCCCCGGCATCAGATGAAAATACAGTTGAATTTGTATTTGGGCCCCAAACATATGGACTGCACAGGTCAGAAATTGTCCACATATTCAGCTCGCTTAACGGGCAGGCTATTTTGAACAACTATATTGCTAAGTATTTGTAATACAAGTGTATTCGAAAATTAAACTAATGTCCATATTATTAGATCTGAACCTTGAGCAGGCGATACGGTGAAAAAAACGCGCCGTTGGTTTGATGATAACGGTTTGGAATACGAGTTTCATGACTATAAGAAGCTCGGAATCAGTGTCGATACCTTAGAGGCGTGGTGCGATGAATTTGGCCATGAAGCATTGATCAACAAGCGCGGCACCACATGGCGCCGGCTGGACGAAACCGACAAAGAATCGCTTAATCAGAAAAAAGCCATTGCACTGATGCAAGCTAACACCAGCCTGATTAAGCGCCCGGTCACCGAACATGGGTCAACGCGTTTGATTGGCTTTGATGAGACGCAGTATGCTGAAGTTTTTGAACATTGAAAGCAAAGTTTTAAGACGCTGCCAACTACTCAACAATTTTCTCTTTCACCTGCTTCATGACGCGATACACATCCGCACCTGAAATTAAATTAAGATAAAACTACATTAAAGTGTGCAAAGGATAAGTTTGTTTTCAGCTAAAAAAGATTAGACAGCAATATTCCAATGCTCAAACGTTGCTGAAAGTGATCATAGTCGACTAATGAATCTCCATAGCCGTTAAAGTACTGAATCACACCGCGAAACCTGCCAAACATTGGAAAGCTCGTCGATAGCTGTGCTGACCTTTTCCTGTGGAGAAATTGCCTCGAAGTTTGGCCGAGCATTCGAATTGTTCGCCTCGCAATCCAAGCAGTAATTCACCGTGCCCCATAAAATCCAGAATGTCTGGATTATCGTCGCCTTCCGGACTGCTTGGTGTATCCTTTGCTTTTTCGGGTAGCCGATACCACGGCCTTATATATCCAAAGTAGTTACCCTTTTTCCAAAAGCAGACCTGCACATGAACGGTTCCAACTGCGTGAGAATCCTTGTATTTGACCATTGGACAAATGCTCCAAACCAAATACCGTACTCGTCGTTGTACCAAACGGACTCCTGGACAGCGGTACAAAATAGAAAATCTCAGGCTGATAATTCGTTTCGCGGAACGGACTTGAAACATCCTTCGAATACAACTGCCGCCAAGCCTCTAACGTAAATCCTGGAAAAAGCGCATCATCGCAAACCAAAAGATCTTTTTCGTTGAGCTGCACCTTTAAACTTAATTGAAACTTCGACAGATTAATGTCAGCAACATCATTGCATTTAAATAAGCACTCCGTTGCATGGATTCTGAGCGGTAGCGATCGGCTTAGCGGGAGAATAACGACACCGCTCAGGCACATATACTGACCGGATCAAGTCAATCGATACGCCATACTTATAATACTCCGATGAAAAATCAGCACACTGGCTGGACTCCGCAACTCGACGAACACCGGAACGCACGCCAGGTGGGAGCTCGGTCTCAATTGGACCCGTTAAAACCGAGTACAACGATGATAAGTTCACTTGGCCGGGTGCAGCTCGTCCGTCTTGTTTGCGCGCTGTGGTGCGTGACGCTCGGCTACACAATCGGTGCCGACCACGCCTTGGCTGACGATACTTTTCCCGCATCTTCTGATCGACTGGCGCGTTTCGCATTCGAGTACAACAACGATCTGTTTGCGGGTACCGACCGGGACTACACAGGCGCTACCCGCTTTGCGTGGTCGCCTGCAGGCACGCGCGGTGAGGGCACGCTTTTCACACTCTCGCAGGAGGCCTGGACGCCCGACGACACAACAGCGGAACGTCCGCCCATCGGTCAGCACCCCTATACAGGCTGGCTGTATCTGTCGGCGGCACGGGCCACAATCGTAGCCGAAGGTACGTGGATGCAGTACGCCTCGATTGGAGTACTAGGCCCCTCCTCTCGAGCAGAGGCCGTGCAGCGCTTTCTGCACAAAGCCTCGGGATCTGCAGCCGTGAACGGCTGGGACTCGGAACTGGGTGATCGGGTAGCGCTACAGCTGGGGTTACGCAAAGACGTATCGGCCTTGCGCCATCGAATCGCATCGGGTGTCGAGCTTGATCTGGGCGCGCACGCAGGTGCTGGCTTTGGCACCGTAATGGGTTATCTGCACGCGGGCACTTCGCTGCGCATCGGCCGCGGCACCACTTATACAGTTGGCCCACCAGACACCGTGCCAGGTGCACCAGACTTCGCTGCGGCGTTCGCGCCGATGAAAGCGCGATATGTGCACATTGGCATTGGAGCACGAGCTGTCGGCTGGGACGCAACGTTAGACACGGACAACTTGCGCGCGGCCAGCGTGAACATCGAACCGCTGGTGGCGGACATGCGAGCGGGAATCGTGGCCTCTTTCGGCTGTTGGCGCCTGGCCTACACCCACGTTTTAAACACGAGGACGTACCGAACCGGCATTGCCACACACACGTTCGGGTCTTTGAACATTGCGCGGTCACTGCGATGAAGAGATCGACCGAAGGGGGTCTATTGCGTATCTACAGTAACGCCGATAGAAAGATTTGATCTCGATTTAGCTTTAGACTCAATCGCTCAAAACCGACTTCGCAAAATAACTAAAAATTAGCCATTTTTGCAACACAAAAGATAAGATATGCGAATAACGTCAGCGATCAACACTAACAAGATCGGCACACTTTGCACAAACCCAAAATGACAGAGGATTGAGCCACATGGCCATTACCAACAAGGTTCAACAACGTTCCGCAATAAGTCCAAAAACAAGTCCAAAAATAAGTCCAAAAATAAGTCCAGTAATAAGCTCAGCAATACTCACAGCAAGCTTAATTACCTCGGGCTGCTCATCTTCTTCGTCAAGCGACAATTCGGCAACGCTTACACAATTTGGCATATTTACCCTTGATGAATTTGATGCTGGAGCTTTCGGTTCAAATTTCTTAATTGCCGGTTTCTTTGACTTACCTGATGATATTGCACCTTTTCTACCTCTTTTCGAAACACCCACAAGTGATTTTTGCATTGCTAATGGGGAGCTCACTCCTGAGGGTGAAGAAATCGATTCAATACTTAACGACGGTGTACAGATAAGTGCAGGCGATACGCTGGTACTAAGCTCACCATTGGGAACATTCGCCACATTAGACAAGCGAGATGATGATCAAGGCGTTTTTTATACGTCTGCCGATATGCTCGACAACATTCCGGCTGACCTGACTCTCGATATTCCTGGTGACACTTTCCCCGCATTCGCTAACGTAGCCGTTCCAGACTCCATCAGTATTGATGACTTTGACTACTCAACTGACAACATAACAGCTGCAAGCGTATACACGTGGACTCCAACTGGTTCAGCTAACAGCTTTTTGTATTTGGATATGAGTTTCGGATCTACACTTATCGAATGCCAGGTAGTTGATGATGGAAACTTTTCTTTGCCCGAAGAAACTGTTGCCCAAGTTGGCGAGTTGACCGATGGCACTGTTGAAAACGCATCCATAGATACCTCAGTATTAGTGCAATCCGGTAATGCTCTGCTACGGGTGACACGCACAAAAGAAATTTCACTTCCGGAATAACAAAAAGTAACAATGGGGACGGAGGGATTTAAATTTGTCCACATGAACCATGTGGACAAATTTAAATCCCTCCGTCCCCATTAATACATGTCCATTGTTACATCGGTGGTAGCATGCTGGTATCAAACGTCTTGTAGGTATCCAACGGGTACTGATTCATTCCAAAGTGAAGATATGACATCGGCTTCACTACCAGCGCTGCCAGTGGTGTAAAAGGTCACTGAACCACGCTGCCTGGATGGGCGATTTAGATTTAGGTCGGTTAGTCTGCTGTTGAGTTGTCTGGCCACGGCCGCACCTGGCTCAATGACACTGACACTTTCACCTGCAATACTTTGAATTACGTTTCGTACAAATGGGTAATGCGTGCACCCCAAAACAATGGTGTCCGCATTCGCTTCTAGTAGCGGCTGCACAAAACCATTAAGCATTTCGCGCGTGCCATCGCTGTTGAGTTGTGATTGTTCTATCCGTTCAACCAGCCCTGGACAAGCTTGTAATTTTATTTCGACATTTTGACCATAGAGGTTACATAGTTTTTGTACACCCGCACTTTGTAGCGTTCGGCTGGTTGCCAACACACCGACAACGCCGGAGCGGGTTATGCTGGCAGCGGGTTTTATAGCAGGCTCAATTCCGACAATGGGTATATCGAATTCTGCCCTTAACGCTTCAATAGCAACAACCGACGCCGTATTACAAGCAATGACAATGGCTTTGACTGGTTGCTTACATAGAAATGAGGCGATAGCATGGCATCTATCAGCAATAAAACTTGATTCGCGTTCGCCGTAAGGTGCGTGCCCAGAGTCGGCAATGTAAATAAGTTTTTCGAACGGCAGTTGATCTTTTATTGCACGAAGTACCGTCAAGCCTCCAACGCCAGAATCAAATACACCTACTGCTGTGCTAGTTGGGACACCGCAAACGGACCGCTGCATGTTGAACGATTAGTGTTGGCTTCGCCGCCCAGTGTACAACACCGTTTATAGACTAAGCCGCATAAGTCGTGTGACCAGGGTTGGCTACAAAATCAACTAACGGTCTAGTTTATGTTCAACTTCTCGTGAATGTCAGTCTCAGCTCCACCACCGGTAGTCAGGTTACCTGAAACCACGTGAATAGCACCATTTACTATGGCAGCTCCTCCACTATGACGACCTGTGTTTAATGGTTTAAGTTGACGCCAGCTATTGGTATTAACGTTATAAGCATCAACCGACTTTAATGTGGTTGATCCCTGGGCTATTTCGCCACCTATCAATATGACTTCCTGGCCTTGACTGACCGTCATCGCACCGGCACGACTGGTGGGTATGGCCTGACCAGATGACCATTGGCCAGTAGCAAAGTTATAAATATCAACCGTGCTGACCAGATTTTGAAACGTGGCTGGGTAATCGGTTCTTCTACCTCCGGCAGCGACTAATTTATTGCCCACCATTGCAGCAGAAAAATGATCCCGTTTTGACGGAGCATCGGGCAGGGTTTTCCATGTATTGGTGGCCGGATTGTATTCATCAAACCAATCTACCATCCCACCATCGTGTCCATTGGTTGTACCGCCAACAATGTAAATCTTGTTGTTATACACAACGACACCTGCCGAACCGCGCCGACGATTTAACGGCATAGTTGCACCATCTGACCATTGTTTAGTGGCCGGGTTAAATATTTGCACTTTAGCTATGACAGATTCGCTTGGGTAACAGCAGTCAAGCGCACCTATTACAAAAATTTTATTGTCATAAATCACCGGCTGAAAGTGGCTCATCTCTATAGCTGGTGTGCCCAAGTTCTCCCATCGATTAGTCGCAGGGTCGTAACGATTAACCTGTCGATTTCCACGCCCGCCCAGCATGTACAGTTTGCCGTTGTAAGCAAGGGCTGCTGCTTCATGCCGTGCCTGAGCTGTGCTGCCATTTGCTGTCGATACCGTCTGCCATGTGTTACTCGCATTAACGTTGTTACCATTTCCGCCCACCACCGGAGCTGCGTCGACTCCAACGCTCAGCGTGTCACTGGCAGCAAGCTCTCCATCACTTATCTCGTACTGCAGTTCATAATCACCAGTAGCACTAAACGTTGCGGTGGTATTTGTGGCGCTGGTTTCTCCAAAAGTGACAGTGCCGGGGCCTGAGCTTGAACTCCAACTACCATTGAGTGTGTCGTTTGGCAAACCATCATCAGTGACTTGCGCAGACAAATTCAATACCTCGTTAATGGGTATTACTTCGTCAGGTCCAGCATTCACCTCTGGCGCTTGATTAACCACAGTATTGGCTACTGTAACTTGCATGGTGTCTGCACCAACATGAGGACCATTAGCTACGCTAATCTGTAAAACATAGCTTCCGGCTTGATCGAAACTAGCCGAACTGCTGACCGAATTAGCATTGGCAAAAACCACATTACCCGGTCCTGACAACTTTAACCATTGTGTTACCGGAATGTCTATGGGCTGACCTGTGTAAGTAACACTCGCCGTTAAAGGCAAGACTTCACCAGGCAGTACTTGTGCATCTGCTGGTGCACGAACGATTGGTGTCGGGTCAATTGGTGGAGTAACACCTTCTGTTGCGGTGCCTTCGGTCGTAAAGCCTTCTGTTGCAGTACCTTCTGTTGCAGTACCCTCGGTTACGGTGCCTGCTGATACGGTACCTTCGGTTGCAATACCCTCAGTTGCAGTGCCCTCGGTCGCCATCCCTTCAGTTGCAGTACCTGTGGTAGCACCCAAAGTTAAAGCGCCTTCGGTCGTACTCCCTGTTGCAGCATCATCACCACCGATAGACTTGCCTGAATCGCTCTCGCAAGCCACTAACGCAACCAACAGGCCACCAAGGACAAAGGACAGCCGAAGCCGCCTGCTTAAGATTTCTGTGTTTATGTATTGCATGACCAGCCATTTAACGTTGCAACTAACCTTATCGGCCGATAAACATAATCTAATATGTAGCGCTGGGCCGCTGCTGTGTAAAAAGTGGCGAGCTTGTGTTTAGATGTGAACAAATGCTCACTTTTCCGGCTGTAGAATCAGCTCATGGTTAGCGAGTACAAACAGTTCGCGCAGCATTAATGTGGACTCTGTCGCACAATTTTCGCAAGCGTAGAACACTACGAAAATGCGTGTCGAACACCCAGCTGTGACAAGCCAATCAGTGGCAGAGCCAACGCTTGTTGTTCTGCAAACCACTGACACAGGTCAGTAGTTCCTTCTTGTTCAAATTGCAGCTCACCACTGACATAGATAGCTTTATACAGAATACGAATACTGTGAAAGTGTGTGCCATGAACTTCATCGCTCAACGAATCAACTGCAACCAAAGGTCCCGCCTTTACGACTAAACCAGTCTCTTCAGAGAACTCTCTTATCATGCCGTTCTCTGGGGATTCACCAAAATCCAAACCACCGCCAGGCAATGTCCAGCGACCAGCTGACCTCATCACTCGGCTCGATAACCTGCACAACAATATTTTTTCATCCCTAACCAGCAGACCGTAGGCAGACACACGTGATACTTTTTTAATCATTAGGAAGGTCTTTAAAGAATCAGCGGCTCATGGATGAATGTAGCCTTGCATGCCAGACGCTTAAAGTGAGCGATGCTACCTATTGACTATAGCTAACAAAACTCAACACATGGGAGTTTAATATAGCCACACGAGCCTCAATACTCTCTTGACGACAGCAAGCAGCCAGCTTTGGCTCTAACAATTCTATGGTTGGTTGGTACACATTAACTTTGCCTGCTGGTAAGTTTGCTAATGAGTTGGCGTATGAGTTATCCACTGAGTTATCGACTTGGTTATCTACTTGGTTATCGACTTGGTTATCGACTTGGTTATCTGTCGAGTTATTTATTAAGTCCACTGTGGAGCTTGAGGGTGAGAGCTGCGCGCTCAATCGGTCCAGGGCAGATAGTTGGACGTCTTTAAAATTAATAAATTCGCCATACAGAGGACGTAAACATTTGTACAAACTCTCCTTGATACTAAACAGCCCTACTCTCCCCCATCGCAGCGCTGGATTGGCCTGCAAATATGCTCGCTCTTCATCTGTGGCAATAAGTCTGAGCACCCGCGCGTCGACTCTGTCTATTTGCTCCAGATCAATGCCAATCGATGCATATTGACCACCGGTCCTGGCAACAGCAGCAACAGCCCAATCATTAGTATGGGAGATACTGCCTAAGCTGCCGTCAGGCCAGTTAACCGAGCCATCGCTTTGACGAACTAATCCCTCGGGGTATTCGGTTGGTGATATGTCCAGTAAACCCAATGCCGCTTTTGCACAAAAACGGCCCGTCGAGTACGTGTGTTGGCGGATTTCAACTGAACTGGCAACGGCCTGCATTTCAGTCTCAGTAAGTTCTTCCAAAAGGTTTGCCACAGGCGCTGCACAGATGCGCACATCGGCACCCATAAACTGATCTGACCATTCCCGGAGCGTTTCAATCATGGTTAAACTTTATCGTACTTATAAATACTAAAAATAAAAAATCCGTAAAATAACAAAACCGCAGAATAGTAAAATCACAGAATAGTAAAACCGCAAAATAATATAACCATAAAATTAAGTCAGCAGGAGAGTAGACAGGTGGCTGCGCGCACAAAGCTCTTATATAATCCACAATACCACTTATCGAGCAAATACATAATGTCAGCCATTCACAATAGCGTGATGGTGCGCCTTAAAGGCGGCCTGGGCAACCAGTTGTTTCAATATGCAACGGCTCGCTCATTGGCCATAGCCAGCGAGCGCGAGCTTGTGGTTGATCGAGGCTGGTTTGAACGCAAGCAACGCCCGCGCAGCTACCGGCTGAACGAATTTGCCGCCAACCCAAACACCGTCAGTTATTCAAAGTTGAAATTACACCAGTTGAAACTGGCCTCAGTAACCTCAAGCTTCACATCAGCCACTAAAATATTACGTGAACCAAAGCAACTGCAGTACCGGCCTTTTAAGTTCCCCTTAACATCAGCTGTATTGCTGGAAGGCTATTGGCAATCACCCAAGTATTTTGAACAGCACCGCAATGACTTGTTAAACGTATTCAAGCCAGCCAGCCATATCAACCAAAGCAGCCTGACTACACCAGAGGCCAACACCGTTGCTATACACATCAGACGCGGTGACTACATTACTGAGCACAATGCGCACGTTGTGTCCCCAAGGTATATTCACAACGCCATGAGTGAATTCGGTAACAACGTTAATTTCCTGTTTTTCTCTGATGACTTAAGCTGGTGCCAGGATAACTTTAGTGGCGATAACGTAGGGTTCTCATCACAGCCAAGTGATTTAATGGACTTGTTTCAAATGAGTCGTTGTGACCACAACATCATCGCTAACAGCTCGTTTTCCTGGTGGAGCGCCTGGTTAAACGAAAACAAACAGCAACGTGTAATTGCACCAACACCCTGGACAGATGGTGGTCGCACACATGCCGATATTTTACCGGCGCATTGGGAGACATTACCTATTTAACTGGCTCTACAATTTCTCCCCTGCAGCCCGCTCCTGCTCCGTCAACGCAACACGGTCGCGCAGGTACACCGGCACAGCATCCGCAGCAGAAACAAAGCGACCAGACTTAGCCTCAGGCAAGGCAATAGCCAGCACATCTTGTGCAGTTGGCCAGCAGCCGGGAATGTGCTGACACACTTGATTCATATTAAAAGCCGCACGAAACATGTTTATATGAGCGTCTACCCCAGATCCTGCCAGCATCCATTCGGTCTGATCAGTACTTGCAGGCAATAAAACAGCATCAGGCGCGCTAACGCAGTCGTCCGTCATGTTACTAGCGATGGCTTCGTTAATGATGTTACAGCGTATGCCCGCGCTGTCATTATGCTCAGCAACGTAGGTCCCCCAATACACTTCACCCATTCGAGCATCCAGCACGGCCAGAACATGTGTCGCTTTATACTCCCGAACAACACTTTGTGCCAAAGCAGCCAGGCTTGATACTCGTACAACGCCAACATCAACCCCAAACGCTATTCCCTGAGCGGCAGCCGCTGCTATACGAACACCGGTAAAACTGCCTGGCCCACAACCAAGTGCAACACCATCGAGATCGGTCGGCTTGATACCAGCATCAACAAGTAACTGATCAACCATAGGCAGCAACAACTTTGCGTGTTGTTGTGGGGCCAAGCGATGATCGATTAGTAGTTCATCATTGCACTGCAGCGCAACTGAACAGGCATCACTGGATGTTTCCAATGCTAATAGATTCATACCAGCTACTCTTCTGTCGTGGCCTCGGAGCGATAAGATTCGCGCTCACGTTTAAAGAACTGTTCTATTTCAGTTATGTCTCGAGAGATAGGCATAGGTGGCAACGAGTTTATAAACACCTCACCATAATTTTTCGTTCGAATGCGCGGGTCGCATAAAACTAATACGCCACGATCGGTTACATCTCTGATGAGTCGCCCCACTCCTTGCTTTAAAGCAATGGCAGCTTGTGGTAACTGGTATTCAAAAAAAGGATTGCCACCGGCTTGTTTCATGTGATCGATTCGCGCGCCCATCACCGGGTCACCCGGTGAGCCAAATGGCAGTTTATCTATAACCACAACCGATAGAGCCTCGCCTCTAACATCAACGCCCTCCCAAAAGCTACTGGTACCCAACAACACCGCATTACCCAAAGATTGAAACGCTTCTAACAATTCGCGTTTAGGCATTTTGCCCTGCACCAATACAGGGTAGTCGAACTGGCCATCCAGAAATCGCTCTGCCTCATGCAAAGCGCGATAACTGGTGAAGAGTAAAAAGGTACGACCCTGGCTGGCTTCAATAATGGGAAGCACCGCTTGCATGGCTGAACTGGTATACCCTGAATGCTGAGGTTCGGGTAAACCTTCAGGTAAATACAAGATAGCGTTATGCCGATAATCAAACGGGCTATCAACCAATAATTCTTCGGCGTCTTCAATACCCAAGTTTGTTTTAAAGTGACTAAAATCCCCACCCACGGCAAGCGTTGCTGACGTAAACACCCAACTGGCTGGAATAGCTTCCATCGCGCGTTTAAAAGGTCCGGCTACCGTCATGGGCGTCATGTTTAAACTAAAACCCGTGCGATAAGTTTCATACCAGTGCACGTATTCTCGGTTGGGTTCATTCGCGGTAAAGCGTGATAATGATTGCGCGTGTTGAACCGCACGTCGGTAGCAGCTCTCTAAACCCTTGCCGCGACTGGCAACCTCTTCAAGCGTATCTCTTAGCGAAGCCAATAATAGTGTCATGCGCTCGAGTTCACGATCAATGGCAGGGCGATCAGCCACCGTTATCCAGGCGTCACGATGAGGCTCTATGTCGAACGCTAAGCGAAAATGCCGAACCCCCGTTTCTAATTGAGTTGCCATGTCACGCAGCTCGGCCATGTCGGGGGCCTCGTGTATTTGCTCTCCAACTGTATCCCGTGCTAAATCGAGTAGCTGTCGGCTGCTGAGTTTGCGACCAAAAAATTGTGCAGCTATGTCTGGCAACTGATGCGCTTCGTCAATAACAAAAGCATTGGCACTGGGCAGCAGCTCACCAAAGCCCTCTTCTTTTAGCGCTAAGTCAGCACACAATAAGTGGTGGTTGACCACAACAACATCAGATTCCTGAGCTTTTTTACGAGCTCTGTGAATGAAACAATCTTCGAGTTCATCAAACTCATGATCTGAACAAAAATCGTCGCTCGATGTGATGAAACTCCATACCATAGAATCTTCTGGCACGTTAAGCACTTCAGCAATGTCGCCGGTTTCGGTGGTGCGAGCCCAGTCATTGACGATACGCAGGTGCACCGCATGCTCTGCATTATTTAAGGCTGGATGTCGTAGCGCTCGCGCAAGTCGATGTTTGCAAAGATAGTTGGCCCGACCTTTCAACAGGCTAACCGTTGCACCTGTATTCAGCGCCTTCTTAACCATGGGCATATCGGAATAAAAAAGCTGATCTTGCAGGTGACGCGTGCCAGTGGAAATAATAATGCGTTTGCCAGAGAACAACGCCGGCACTAAATAGGCAAAGGTTTTTCCTGTACCCGTACCAGCTTCACCAACCAGCACACTGGTATTTTCCAACGCTGAGAAAATGGCCTCGGCCAAGTGTTGCTGCTCTGCACGTGGAGCAAAATTGGGTAACAGTTGAGCAACGGGACCTTCGTCGCCAAGAATGTTGGTCATCGAATCCATGGATTCAAGCATCGGAGCCTCCTTGCGCCGCAATTGTATTGGTTCGCGCAGATTGCGCGAGCGATCTAACGATATTTAAATTCTTGTACTTTCTTATGAGCACTTCTTACACCGAGCAAGTCGCCGCGCATGCTTCGCGCATGTTCGATGATAAGCCAGTTACGGTGTAACAGGGAGTCATTGTTGCCTGCAAACGTATTTGACTTGAGTGCGAGAGTCTCTGCCAGCGCCGCCTGTTGGTTGTTAAGCTGGATTTCTGCAGCTCGGCTCCATAACAGACTGTTCTGCGGGCTTATTTCCAGAGCTTCAAATAAGTGCTGCAGCGCCAGGTCAGAATTGGCTTCCAAACGGGCCTGTTCTGCGGAGGACCAAAGCTCGGCGACTCGGGCATCGTTTGTGTCGTATCGCACGCTGCCCTCTGGCAGGTCGGGCGTTTGCGCCATGGCCGTTGTGGTAACAATGGGCGCTGACTCTTCCTCCACGTCTGTTATCGCGCATCCAGTGGCAAGCACAGTCAGCCCTAGTGTGGAAGCAAGCAAAACAGGGCGAACCAGCCGCCAGGCTACAGGCCGGGTTGCCTGGCAAATTGGCTCATGCACTGAACCCTGCTGATAAGACGCACTGTTTATTTTATTTTGCATATTAGGTACAACATTGTCCTGATTCATTGTGCTTGGCCTTCTGTCCTGCCAATCTTCAGTACCATGGATACCTTATTAGCAGCTTAAGTTCAGTTACGGTTCAATAACCCTTATTCAGGCTTTCTCGCTTCAGCCTGTCTTGATCTGACCTGTCTTGTTTTGCCGGTTCTGGTTTTTATCCACTCCGGTTTCAACAACGTTCATTTCAATACGCCTGTTCTGGGCTCGGCCTTCAGCGGTGGCATTACTAAAAATCGGTCGACTTTCACCAAACCCGAATGGCTGTAACCGATCACCGTTCACACCATTTGCTACCAGGTATTTCACCACCGACATCACGCGGAGCTTCGATAAGGCAAGGTTATCTCTTGCTGAACCTCGATTATCTGTGTGACCTCCCAGCTGTATCACTACCTCGGGATATTGATTGAGCTTATCAACCAACAGCGACAAAGAGTCTCGGCTTACCGAATTCAGCCGATGATCGCCCGGCTCAAAATCAACCGACGTAATTTTGCCTTTAAAAATGGCACATCCATCTGCTGCGACTGGGCTTTGTGCACGAGTCAGCGGGCATTGATCTTCTGCATCAACCACGCCGTCCGCATCGGCGTCAGTGATGACCTTGCGCTGATCAATTGATCCACACGCACTGACCAACAGCGCGCATGTTGTAAACAGCATCAACCGATGCAGCCAGAACCATCTTTTATTATCCACTTGTTATTGCAAGCCTTTTATTTATTACGATGCTGGTGTCAAGTGATGCCACACGTCACTTTTGTCTTATTCGACGAACTGAATAACGCCAACCCAACACCGTGATAGATAATACGGACAATACCAGCAGAATCAAATCCATGCCGCTCGACTGCACCGAGCAACCTGCAGCATTAATACCTGTCTTGACAGCACCTGAGGATGGATCGTCCTCGCTAGGCCCTTCTGCCAGAATGTTCTCGCCGGGTCGTATTGCAGGGTCTCTATCGGAGCCATCATTGCCACCATTGTCCACCGGTGCCGTAATTGGCGTGGTCGGGTCTTGCCCAGAAGGGTCTCGCCCAGTCGGGTCTTGTTGCTGCCCGGAATCTGTTTGCCCCTCACCCGTTGAATCATCGTCTGTTGCCTGAGCAAACTCATCCAAATGATCAGGCACAGCATTGCCATTGGTATCAGGTGCGCTCAGTGGTATCGATAACAAAGTATCATCCATGCCATCTAGCACTGGAGAATCGAAAAAGTTGTCTACCCGGCCATCCTTGTCAAAGTCTCTGCCACCGGCCTCTACCAAATCAAATACACCGTCGTTATCGCTGTCCAGATCTTGAAAGTCAGGGAAGTCTGTACCATCTGTGTTTCTGGGTACGATATCTTCAACACCGTCACCGTTGACGTCACAGCAGGTTTCATCGTTGGTATTTTGTAATCTGTTCGGAATGCCGTCCAGTCCTACGCTACCCGAACCTTTGTCGATATCAATACGCGCATCGTTATCGTTGTCAAATGACGCATCGACACCAGCTTCAAGCAAGTCGGGTAAACCATCGTTGTCTGAATCCAAGTCAAGAACATCGTTAAATGCATCGTAGGGCGCATCGGAATTGACCAGTGAGTATCGCATTTGGCCATTATCCAGCGCTGTCTCCAACGCATCGATGAAACCGTTTTCCCCGACGGGTCCCAGCAACCGGCCCGAAACAACTCGCAGTGCTGAAAAATCTACAGTGAACACAGCGCCTGATTCTTGCCAGTCTAGTATACCGTCATTGTCAGAATCCAAATCCAGCCTGTCCACCACACCATCACGATCGGTATCACGATCATTGCCATCGCTGGCAATTTCAAACACGTCAGTGATTCCGTCATTGTCATCATCAACATCCACAGTATCAACAACCCGATCACCATCCGAGTCGTTGATAAGTATGGCTCGCGTAGCTGCAGACATAGTTACAGACTTAAGTGCTGAGTTAGTCGCCAGCGAATCTGCAGACACAGGCCAGCATAACGTTAGCCAGGCAAGCGATACCAAGCAATAACGTGCCAATACAGTGGATGCCGAAAAACCACTTACCGGTTTCTCTCGTTTCAGTTTCATAGCGTGTCGTGTTCCCGGGCGTACTCGCCCGCTATTAGTCTTTGAAAAAGATTAGCAGAGGTTTTCAAACACACAACGCCATTAGTGGCAAATAACTGTCATTCCCACTCGATTGTTGCGGGGGGTTTACTGGATATGTCGTAGGTTACGCGCGATATAGCAGGAATACTGTTGCAAATGCTTCGTGAAACCTCGTCAAGAAAGTCATAGGGCAAATGTGCGGCGCGAGCGGTCATAAAATCTATGGTTTCGACAGCACGCAGGGAGACCACAAAGTTATATCGCCGGCCATCTCCGGTTACGCCCACAGATTTTACCGGTAAAAAAACAGTGAAGGCCTGCGATACTTTGTTGTACAAGTCATGGTTGACCAGTGCCTCTATAAATATGTTATCCGCCAGACGCAAGGTATCAGCGTATTCTTTTTTGACTTCGCCTAAAATTCGCACCCCCAGACCAGGCCCTGGAAACGGATGCCTGTACACCATGGCAGCCTGCAAACCCAGGTCAACACCAATACGGCGCACCTCGTCCTTAAATAATTCGCGCAATGGTTCGATTAGTTTTAGCCGCATGTCACTGGGCAAACCACCGACATTGTGATGAGACTTTATTAAGTGCGCAGAACCCGTGCTGGACGCTGCAGATTCTATAACGTCTGGGTAAATGGTGCCCTGCGCCAGCCAGACAACGTTGGTTAATTTGTCAGCCTCTTCTTCAAATATTTCTACAAATAAATTTCCGATGACTTTTCGTTTGGCTTCCGGGTCACTTATACCGCTTAGTCTTTCTAGAAAACGATTCTCAGCGTTAACGCGAATAACCTTTACACCCATATTTTCGGCGAAGGTTTGCATTACCTGGTCACCTTCGTTTAATCGCAGCAAGCCATTATCAACAAACACACAAGTTAATTGTCTGCCAATAGCTTTGTGCATAAGCGCTGCCACAACCGACGAATCAACCCCACCTGATAAAGCCAGCAAAACTTCATCGCTACCAACCTGTTCTCGAATACGCTCTACTGCGTTGTCAATAATATTGCCGGGTGTCCACAAACCACCACAACCACAGATATCTAAAACAAATCGTTCAATGATTTGCGCACCTTGCACCGTGTGAGTGACCTCGGGATGAAACTGGATACCAAAGCACGGTTTGTTTTTGTGTGCAATGGCTGCGATTGGCGCGTTTTCACTGACCCCCACAACGTGAAAATCGTTTGGCAGTGCCTCGACTCGATCACCGTGACTCATCCACACATCAAGCTTGCGGTCATTTTTTATATCGCTGGCACTTGTACGTTGCTTGTCGCTGCCGCTCGGTAAGTCACTTAGTCCATCAAGAAGCTCGCACCCACCTTGAAGTTGCACCGACGCATAACCAAATTCACCATGAGATTGTTGTGCGCGAACCTCACCACCCAACTGATTCACCAATGCCTGCATGCCATAACAAATGCCTAGCACTGGCACACTTAAATCAAGAATAGCTTCAGGTATGCGAGGCGCATTGTCGGCAATCGTTGATTCAGGACCACCCGACAAAATGACGCCCGTCGGGTTGAATGCGCTTAATGTATCGCTTTGCAGATCCCACGGATGGATTTCGCAATACACACCCGTTTCGCGTACACGACGCGCAATGAGCTGCGTGGTTTGACCGCCAAAGTCCAGTATTAAAATACGCTCGGAATGTATATCTTGCATCGCTTTGTTCAGTAATTCTTTGGTTAACTAATTCTGTAATTGGGCGCTTCTTTTGTCATTTGCACATCGTGCACATGACTCTCACGCATACCAGCACCGGTGATGCGAACAAACTCAGCATCACGGCGCATGGAATCGATATCAGGAGTACCGCAGTAGCCCATGCTTGATCGCACACCACCCAACATTTGATGAATGATTGCCGCAACCGGCCCTTTGTAAGGTACCCGACCCTCTATACCTTCTGGTACTAATTTATCTTCGGTGTCTTCATCGTCTTGAAAGTAACGGTCACTGGAACCTGCACGCATAGCACCCACCGAACCCATGCCTCGATACGACTTATACGAACGGCCTTGATACAGTTCAACTTCGCCAGGCGCTTCTTCTGTGCCAGCCAGCATACTGCCGACCATGACCGAGCTTGCACCAGCAGCTATGGCTTTCGCCATGTCTCCGGAGAAACGAATTCCGCCATCTGCAATCAACGGAACGCCAGTTCCCTCTAACGCTTTGGCCACGTTATCAATTGCCGTAATTTGAGGAACACCCACACCTGCTACAACACGCGTGGTACAAATCGAGCCTGGTCCAATCCCTACTTTCACACCACTGGCACCGCGTGCAACCAAATCTGTAGCGGCCATACCAGTGGCGATGTTGCCGCCAATCACATCCACATCGGGATAGTTGGCGACAATCCATTCAACGCGATCGAGAACACCTTGCGAATGCCCATGTGCGGTGTCAACAATCAAGACATCAACACCGGCAGCAACCAACGCCGCCACACGTTCCTCGGTGTCGTTACCTGTTCCAACAGCAGCGCCTGCGATGAGTCTCTGCTCGCTGTCTTTACAGGCATTAGGAAAGTCTTTCGCCTTTTGTATATCTTTCACCGTGATCATGCCGCTAAGTTCGAAGTTGTCATTAACAATCAACACTTTTTCGATTCGGTGCTGATGCAATTTTTCTATGGCATCTGCCCGTGTGGCATTTTCGGTAACGGTCACCAGTCTGTCTTGGGGTGTCATGATGGCCGACACGGGTTGATCAAGGCGTTTCTCAAAACGCAAGTCGCGCTGAGTAACAATACCCACAAGCTTATTGCCTTCAACGACTGGCAAACCTGAAATACCGTGTGTGTTTGTCAGCTCTAGTACCTGACTAATAGTTGTGCTTGGAGAAATGGTTATTGGTTCGGTGACGACCCCGCTTTCAAACTTTTTTACGCGGCTAACTTCTCGAGCCTGGCGCTCAACAGATAAGTTTTTGTGGATGATACCGATGCCACCTTCCTGAGCCAGGGCTATCGCCAGACGCGACTCGGTTACTGTGTCCATGGCAGCCGACAGCAACGGAATATTAAGTGTAATGTTGCGCGTTAGCTGGGTTTTAAGCTGGACATCGCGAGGCAAAACCTGCGAATGACGTGGTGTGAGCAGTACATCGTCGAAGGTGAGTGCTTCCTGGTAAATCGACATATTCGATTTTCTCCGTGTATGGTCAGGATGCGTCTCAATTATACAGTGATGCCAGCCACTCAGGTTTAAAACAAGCAATATTCACAACTGAATTGTTCAGATTAAAGGAATTCTTTTACCGATCGGGTATCTTGCTAGACAACTTAAGTTCATTAGCACTCCAAAACCTATGTCATTGGCAGAATCAAAACGGCGCGTCTTTACCGTCTCGCGTTTAAATCAGGAAGTTCAACAAGCGCTTGAGTCTGGTTTCGGCATGCTTTGGCTACAAGGTGAACTCTCTAATTTCAGCCGCCCGGCCAGTGGGCATTTTTACTTCTCATTAAAGGACAGTCAAAGCCAGATTCGTTGCGCGATGTTTCGTGGAAGAAATCGCTACGTCGATTTCGAGCCGCAAAGCGGGGATGTAGTATTAGTGCGAGGCAAACTCGGCTTATATGCAGCACGTGGTGATTTTCAACTCATCGTCGAACACATAAAGCCAGCTGGCACTGGAAAACTGCAACTACAGTTTGAAGCCACAAAGAAAAAGCTGGCCGATTTAGGCTGGTTTGATGCAGCAGCAAAAAAACCATTGCCAGACATGCCTCAACGCATTGGCGTGGTCACGTCCGCAACTGGCGCCGCCATCCGTGACGTGCTCCAAGTACTGGCCAGACGCTGCCCGCAGGCACAAATCACTGTATATCCCACTTTAGTCCAGGGCGCCAATGCCGCACCTAAAATCGCGGAAGCGATAAAGACGGCTGATCGTCGCAACGAAATTGATGTACTACTTCTGGTTCGCGGTGGTGGTTCAATGGAAGATCTCTGGGCCTTCAATGAAGAGTCAGTCGCTCAGGCTGTGTACGAATGTTCGCTGCCGATTGTCAGTGGAGTTGGTCACGAAGTGGATATTACTATCGCCGACTTGGTTGCAGATCTTCGCGCACCCACACCGTCAGCCGCCGCAGAACTGGCCACGCCCGACGGAGATATTATGATCCAACGCGTGGCAACAGCTCAGCAATCGCTTAACCGGATGCTCGGCTCACAACTGGTTCAGCTACAAACTTCATTGCGCTCTCTTAACCAACGACTGCAGAGGCGCCACCCCCGGCGACTGCTGAATGATCGAGGGCAACGGGTTGATGAACTTGAAGCACGCTTGCGTCAAGTCATGTTGCAGCGTTCCCGGCATCAAAAAATGAAGCTCGATAATTTGGCTTCCAGACTTAATGCACATTCACCAAGTCGACAACTGGACAAATTACGCGCAAGTTTGAACGCCGCGCAACTGCGTTTGGCCAACAACATGGACAATCAGCTGCGCACAGCGAAGAGCCGTTGGCAAATTGCCGCAAGAGCACTGGATACGGTCAGTCCGCTAGCCACACTTGAGCGTGGTTTTGCGGTGGTGAAGCACGATGATTCAGTGGTGACTAATGCGGCTGAACTAAAACCCGGCGACCGGATTAGCACACAGGTCGCCAAAGGCGTTATCCACAGCAAAGTCGATTCACTCGAACCTCAAGCATCAGATTGATAAAATTACTATAAATAGGCTGATAGCCCCGTTTTTATTGACTATCAGCCCATTTAAGGGCTCGGTTAAAGGTTAATTTAACGCTAAAATTGTTGCATTAAGCTCGTTATTTTGCTAAAACACCGCGCTGCACAGCTTAGCGACCCATGAGGTTCTGCAATGGCAAAAGCAGTAACAAAGAAGAAAGCGACAAGGAAGACCAAGCCGGCCCTAACCCGCGCCAGCGCAAAAAAGGTCTCCAAAAAAGTGGCTTCCAGCCCAACAGCGAAATCCAACAAAAAGGTTTTGAAAGGCTCAGTGGCAAGTAAAACAACAGCAAAGAAAAAAGCGACCGCCAAGGCGGCAGCTAAAAAGACGGCAGCTAAGAAAACAGCGACGAAAAAGACGGCAGCTAAAAAAGTAGCCTCTAAGAAAGTTGTCGCTAAAAAAGCGGCCGCCAAGAAAGCGCCGGCTAAAAAAACGGTCGAAGAGAAACCTGCTGACAAGCCGGTTGCTAAAAAGACTGCGGCTAAAAAAGTGGCTGCTAAAAAGTCAGCGGCAAAAAAGACTGCCTCGAAAAAAACAGCGACCAAAAAAGTAGCCGAGACTACAGCAGAGAAGAAAACAAACGCAAAGACTGCCGAAAAAACCAAAACAACTAAAAAGACAGCTGCGAAGAAAACGGCCAGTACGAAATCTAAAAAGAAGGATGCCGAAGCGGTCGAGAGCACGCCAGCTAAAGTGGCTAAAAGGAAAGCTGTCTCCCCTAATATTCCTGTTAGTGAGCCAGTATTCACGGCCGTGGTTCCCTACGAACGAGAAAAAAACAGCCACTACATGGATGAGAAGCAGCTGGAACATTTTAGTAAAAGTCTTTCAGAATGGAAGCAACAACTTATGGAAGAAGTCGATCGGACGGTCGGCCACATGAAAGACGACGCCACGAACTTTCCTGATCCAAACGACCGAGCTACTCAAGAAGAAGAGTTCAGTCTCGAGTTACGGACTCGGGATCGTGAGCGCAAGCTGATTAAGAAAATAAACGAAGCGCAAAAAAGAATTGAAGAGAACGAATACGGTTACTGCGAGACTTGCGGTGTCGAGATAGGCGTTGGGCGGCTCGAAGCCCGACCTACTGCCGAACTGTGCATTGACTGTAAAACTCTGGAAGAAATTCGTGAGAAGCAAATCGCCTGAGTCAATGCAGCTTGATAACCGTTAAGCTGGTTTTGTTGCTGACGACCAAGCCGATTAGCAAGCCGATTAGTAAGTCGCTAACCATGCTGACAAGCGGGACGCTTACCAGCTCACCAAGCCAAGTACTGCGCCAATCAAGCGGTGTATCAAAGCGATGACAGCGGCTGACTATGTTGGCCGTTTTGCCCCATCTCCTACAGGCCAACTTCATTTTGGCTCACTGCTGGCTGCTATGGCCAGTTACTGCGATGCACGCAGCGTGCAAGGCCTATGGCAAGTCCGCATTGATGATATCGACCCTCCAAGAGCCATGCCTGACGCAGTAGAGCATTTTTCACGAACTCTGGAAAACTATGGTTTTTACTGGGACGGACCGCTGATACAACAGTCCATGCATACAAAGTTCTATTTATCCAAACTCGATCAGCTTAACCAACAAAGTCAGTTATTCATCTGCCAGTGCTCGCGAGCCGACTTAGCCGGGCTCACATTGTACCCAGGCCATTGCAGAGACAAAGGCACTGATCGCGCTGCGGTTGAACACAGACTAGCCCGACCAGACATCACCAGCTCAGACACAAAAACTGCAGTGCGAGTCATTGTCAGTAACAATGTGAGCTTCACTGATTTAATTCAGGGGCCACAGCACTTTCAAACCACGAGCGATATCGGCGACACGATTGTGTTCAGAAAAGATGATTTTTTTTCTTATGCTCTGGCTTGTGCTGTGGATGATGCAAACGGCATAAGCCGTGTTGTCAGAGGCGCTGACCTGCTTTCTACCACAGCCGTACAATTGGCAATCATAAACTTGCTGGGTTTAACCGCACCTGAATATGCGCACATACCAGTGGTGCTCAACAGCGATAAACAGAAGCTAAGCAAACAAACACATGCTCAGGCAATTGATGCGATGCCAGTATTGCCAACTCTGCTTCATGCGTGGCATTTACTAGGTCAGCATGCAATCGATGTAAGCAGCGTCGACGCTTTTTGGCGGGTAGCTTTTGAGAACTGGGAACTTAGCCGCGTGCCAAAGCTATCACAGCTTCATGAAACACTTTGAACATTCACTTGCTCACAGCCTTGAGGGCCCGCATCATAGTGATAGCAGACGTGGGCGACAACTGCAGGTAATCCATGAGCGATAAAAATCGGCACGACCACACGCTACTGATTTTCTTTGCAGCGGTTTTTATATTTAACTCACCTTTGACCAATTGGTGGTCTCTGCTGGGTTTACCCTGGTATGCCATATTTGTTGTCTGGGCCGCTTTTATTGTTGTCGTGGCACTAAACCTGAGCAGAGACCCAGACAATGGGCGTTGAACTGGGTTGGTTGTTCGCAGCCGCGTTTACTTACCTTGTGGTTTTATTTCTGGTTGCGTACGCAGCGGATAGCGGACTAATACCAAAACGTTTTGTTACCAGCCCCTTGGTGTATTCGCTATCGTTGGGTGTTTACGCAACCTCCTGGACCTACTACGGAAGCGTGGGTCTTGCTGACACCAGTGGGTATGCGTTTCTGAATATCTACCTGGGTGTTACCGGTGCGTTCTTGCTTGGCCCGTACATTCTTAAACCCATTTTAACGTTGTGCCGAGAATATCAGCTCACATCTATCGCTGATTTGCTGGCTTTTCGTTACGGTGGTCGAGGCACTGGCTTTGTTGTAACTGTATTTATGCTGGTTGGTATTCTGCCCTACATATCACTGCAAATTCGTGCTGTCACCGAATCGGTTCAAATTTTAAGTCAGCAAGTACCGCCGGTGATTCTGGCGTTGGTGTTTTGCGTAATGATAACGGTATTCGCCATACTGTTCGGAGCGAGACATTTGTCACCCAGAGAGAAACACAATGGATTGGTGGTTGCCATCGCTTTCGAATCGGCTATCAAATTGTTTGCCGTTCTAGTTGCTGGCGTGTTTGTGATAACGCAAGTTTTCGATTCACCAGCGGCAATGGGTGAGTGGATTCGTACCCACGAATCTTCCGTTGACGACCTGTACATGCCTGCTAACTCTGGGCTATGGTCCACTTTGTTGTTATTGGCTTTTTGTGCATCGTTTTTACTACCACGTCAGTACCACATGACATTCGTTGAAAACGAAAACCCCAAACATTTAAGAACAGCCTATTGGTTGTTTCCGTTGTACTTGCTACTTTTGAATCTGCCGGTCATACCAATTTTGTTTGCCGGACGATTTCTGCAACTGGATGTCGCACCTGACTTCTATATTCTTGGCATGACCTTGAGCGAAGGCAAACAATGGCTGGCGGTGTTGGTTTTTCTGGGTGGTCTGTCTGCTGCCAGCGCCATGATGATAGTAACTTCATTAGCACTTTCGTATATGTGCATGAATCATTTACTGCTGCCAGCGTCATTAACTGGAAATCAACCGACAAATTTTTATCGACGATTACTCTGGAGCAAACGCGTGATCATCGCGCTCATTATTGCTGCAGGTTATAGCTTTTACCTTCTTATCGAATTAAACGAAGGTCTGGCCAGCCTCGGCTTGATATCGTTTGTTGCAGCAGCGCAGTTACTACCTGGCGTTGCAGGTGTTTTATTCTGGTCCAGAGCCACACGGATTGGTTTTTTATCCGGACTCATTGGAGGCGCTGTCGTTTGGTTCCTTTTGCTGATACTGCCATTGTTATCCCCAGGCACTGATCCAAGCTCTGCCATTCCGATCGAAACCGATATTTGGACTCTCTCAACATTTTGCACGCTAACGACCAACACGGTGTTGTTTGTTCTGGGCTCATTATTGCGAAAACCCACACATGAAGAAATTATCGCCAGCCAGGCATCAGTTGAGCAATCAGGCTTTGCGTTAAGCGCACCCTATACGGCTCACTCTGCACGACCTTATCTTTATGCAATGCAACAAGTGCTGGGCACCAACGTGGCCAACGAAGAAATGGACCGCGCCCTGCACGAGACAGGGCTCAGTCTTGACGAGACGCGTATACCCGAACTTCGGGTATTGCACGAAAAACTTGAACGCAATATGAGCGGACTGATAGGGCCCACCCTTGCTCGTTCTATTGTCAGGCGTAATCTTGGTGGCACCGAAAACGATGTGTCAGGATCTGAAACTCGCCTGCTGGAAATGCGACTCGAAGCCTCCCGCGAACAAATGCGTGGTATGACCAAACAGCTGGATGACTTGCGCAGATACCTTCGCGATGTCCTGCATCAATTACCATTAGGTGCCTGTTCAATTTCTGCAGATGGAAAACTGTATTTATGGAATTCCGCTATGCAAACTCTGACCGGCATAGATGAAAGGGTTGCTCAGGGTAGTGCAATTGCCAACCTGCCTGCTCCGTGGAGCAAACTATTGGGCGATTTTGCAGCGTCATCAGAAAACCATCGATTCAGTTGCCCAATTAAAAAAGACAACAAACACGCGTCAGTCAATCTACACAAGGCCGACATTGGCACGCCAGCCAATTCAGACGATGTTTTTGCCGGTCAGGTTATATTGATGGAGGACCGCACAGAGTACGACACGCTTGAATCGGAATTAGCACACACCGAACGTCTGGCATCAGTGGGGCGATTAGCCGCAGGTGTTGCACATGAGATTGGTAACCCGCTTACCGGTATCGCAAGCATCGCGCAAAACTTGGCTCACGATGCAACTCAAACTATAAGCGATAATCAGAACGATGAGGTTGAGGAACAAGCAGGCGATATATTAAATCAGGTCAATCGAATAAATAGCATCGTACATTCTCTGTTAACGTTTTCACATGATGACAAGTTATCGGGTACCGTATTTCAAAATATAAATGTTGAACAAAGCGTAAACGAAGCACTAAGGCTGGTTCAATTATCTTTGGATAAAAAACAGTTTGATTTTTTTGTTTCTATCCCGCCCGATATATCGGTACTGGGCGATGCAAACCAAATGACACAGGTTTTTGTTAATTTAATAAACAATGCCTGCGATGCATCTCCGCCTAACGGCACCATTCGTATTGTTGGTGAGCTGCGGACAAATGGGATGCCCTTTGACGGGGCAGATGGTGGCAACAATAATAGGCAAGATGAACAGCGCTATGAAGACCGCTATGCCGAACCCGTTGAAGAGCGCAGTGCAGAGCGCCATCAGGTGCCAAATGAATTACAGATCGCTGTGGAAGACTCGGGTCCTGGTATCTCACCTGCAGTGAGGGATCAAATTTTTGAGCCTTTTTTTACAACCAAGTCGGTGGGTCGGGGAACCGGCTTAGGTTTATCTCTGGTTTATAGCATCATTGATAAGCACGGAGGTAAAATCCGTGTAGATGACCAGTATACAGGTGGAGCTGCGGGCAGCGATACCACCGGCACAGGCACCCATGATACCGTTGCCGCGGGCAGCGATACCACCGGCACAGGCACCTATGATACCGCTGCCGCGGGCAGCGGTATCACCGGCACACGCATGCTGATTACTCTGCCTATCGCAGAGCTACCTGCAAGTCTATAGAAGCAATGAATCGCCTACTCGTTATTGAAGACGAAGTGATCATACTCAAAGCACTAACAAAACTGCTTGAGCGAAATCACTATGAAGTAACAACGGCCAATACGGTTGAACAAGCTATTGAGGCTCAACCACAGTCGTTTGATTTAGTACTGGCCGATTTAAGGCTCCCAGGTGCTGAGGGAACTGAAATTATTCCAATCGCCGACCCTATTCCGGTGGTTATTATGACAAGCCACGCGAGTGTGCGATCGGCAGTGACGGCTATGCGACACGGTGCAATCGACTACATCGCCAAACCATTTGATCACGACGAATTGCTTTTGATCATCGAACGATCTTTGCTACAAAATCGTATGCGCGCGCACAACCAGTCATTGCGACAAGATCTCAAACGACTGGTTCCTGCGGAAAACATTAACCAGTGCCAGGCCATGAAACCGCTTATTAATAATTTATCGCAACTAAATAACAGCGAGCAGTTCATCGCCTTGTATGGTGAACGCGGCACGGGCAAAGAACTGTTAGCAAGAGTCGCACACGCAAACAGCGACCGAAGCGATACGCCGTTTGTTGTCGCAGACTTACCTTCAATAAAACAGTCTCGTTTACAAGTCGCGCTGCTTGGTGGCGAGTTACCTCTACCAGAAGATCACTTCATGACTGGCGGTATGGTGCACTCGGCACACAATGGCACATTGATTATTCGCCATCCGGATACCCTGCCTGAGCCGGTGCAATTAGCCTTGGTGCAAGCACTGGCTGATCGTCGAATGCCGGGTTCCCTGGGTGAGCGCTCCATAAACGTCAGAACAATTTTAATCAGTGAAACCTCACTGGATTCTCAAGTCGATCAGCAGCGATTGCACCCGACTCTGGCCAGTCTTTTCACTGAAAACGAATTTGCCGTGCCATCGCTGCGCAATATGCATGACGACATACCCATTTTGGCCGAACATTATTTAGTCCACTTTTGCCGACACCACCATCGAACACAATTAAAATTTACACCCAGCGCTACCGCTGCCATGTTGGCGTATCGATGGCCGGGTAACACTGACGAACTAAAAACTCTGATTGAACGCTCTGTCCTGCTAAGTAAAGACAATCAAATCAATCCAAGCGATCTCGGCCTTAGTTCAGTTGCCAACGAAACCTACCAGCACGATTTCTCCCTTGACGAGTACTTTCGGTTTTTTGTCACTCGGCACCAAGCCACTCTGTCAGAAACTGAACTGGCAGCGCGCTTGGGAATTAGCCGAAAAGCCCTCTGGGAACGGCGTCAAAAAATGCAGTTACAACGCGAATAATCTTCAAGCACGCAACTATAATTCATTATATTTCAATGAGTTAGCATTTATGACACAAGGCAATTGACACCCATTACGGTGCAGGTAAACTTCCCGTATCTATTTAACCTTAAGTGTCACCTATGTCAGAAGGAAAAACCTATCCGGTTTCCAAAGAGTTTGCTGAAGCCGCTCACGTGGACAAAGCTAAATACGACGAAATGTATGCACAGTCGATTGAAAACCCAGATGAGTTTTGGGCAGAACAAGCCGAGCAATTTATTGATTGGTTTAAGCCTTTCGATGTAGTGCAGGAATGGGATTTTCACAAAGCAGAAATTGCGTGGTTCAAAGGCGGCAAGTTGAACGTATCTTACAACTGCCTTGATCGCCACCTGGAAACGCGTGGCGATCAAACGGCGATTATCTGGGAAGGCGACAGCCCTGAAGAAGATCGGCACATTACTTACAAAGAATTACACGACGAAGTTTGTCGCTTCTCCACTGCATTAAAGGGCATTGGTGTTAAAAAAGGCGATCGCGTCTGCATTTACATGCCGATGATTCCTGAAGCTGCCGTAGCCATGCTGGCCTCTACTCGCATAGGTGCGGTTCACTCTATAGTGTTCGGTGGTTTTTCACCTGACGCGTTAAAAGATCGCATCAATGATTCTGAGTGTTCCGTGGTTATTACTGCCGACCAGGGTTTGCGCGGTGGACGAAAAGTACCTTTAAAGGCAAACGCCGATGCAGCATGCGAGAACACGGAAAGCGTCAAGCGCATGGTTGTGGTTAAGCGAGGTGGCGAACCAGTTGAATGGAAAGACGGTCGCGATCTCTGGTATCACGAGTTAGTAGAAAAAGCATCGAATGATTGCCCAGCAGTCGAAATGGATGCTGAAGACCCATTGTTTATTTTGTACACGTCAGGTTCAACAGGCAAACCTAAAGGTGTTTTGCACACAACGGGCGGTTACCTGTTACAAGCGGCTATGACGCACAAATATATTTTTGACTATAAAGACGGTGACATCTATTGGTGCACAGCCGACGTTGGCTGGGTCACCGGACACACCTACATTGTCTATGGCCCGATGGCAAACGGCGCCACTACCATGATGTTTGAAGGTATTCCAACCTACCCGACAGTCAGTCGTTTCTGGGATGTCATCGACAAGCACAAGGTCAATATTTTCTACACTGCACCTACTGCGATTCGTGCGTTGATGGCGCAAGGTGACGAGCCAGTCAAATCCACCGACCGCAGTTCCTTAAAGTTACTGGGCACGGTTGGCGAACCAATTAACCCAGAAGCCTGGGAGTGGTACAACGAAGTGGTCGGTGACAAGCGCTGCCCTATTGTTGATACATGGTGGCAAACCGAAACCGGCGGCATTCTTATTTCTCCGTTGCCAGGCGCTACTGATTTAAAGCCGGGCTCAGCTACCAAGCCGTTTTTTGGTGTCGTACCGGCATTGGTCGACGAGCAAGGCAATATTCTTGAAGGTGCTACCTCAGGTAATTTGGTCATCACCCGCGCTTGGCCAGGAATGATGCGCAGTGTGTACGGCGATCATCAACGCTTTTACGAAACTTATTTTCAAATGTACGAAGGCTACTACTTTACCGGTGATGGTGCGCGACGTGATGAAGACGGCTACTACTGGATTACCGGCCGTGTTGATGACGTACTCAATGTGTCTGGTCATCGACTGGGTACGGCAGAAATTGAGAGTGCCTTGGTGTTGCACGATTCGGTTGCTGAGGCCGCGGTGGTGGGTTATCCGCACGACATCAAAGGCCAAGGTATTTACGCCTATGTCACGCTAATGAACGAACAAGAGCCAAGCGAGGAACTACGCGCCGATCTGGTTAAGCACGTTCGATCAGAAATTGGCCCAATTGCTACACCGGATGTTATTCAATGGGCGCCTGGCTTACCCAAGACACGTTCTGGAAAAATCATGCGACGTATTCTTCGTAAAATTGCAGAGAACGATGTCAGCAATCTGGGTGACACATCCACGCTAGCCGACCCTGGCGTTGTGGATGGTCTTGTAGAGAATCGCGCCAATTCTTAAGAATTAAAGGGGACGGAGGGATTTGTTTTTGTCCACACAGCGTGTGTGGACAAAAACAAATCCCTCCGTCCCCTTTAATTTTGATGGCTAAGATGGGTCACGACTTACCAGTTAACTCGAGGATGGCATCAATGATTTCTCGGTCATCCCATTCTCTTGGTCCGCTAACCTCATAAACCACACGACCCTCAGGGCTGATCACGACTGTGTGTGGCAATGCTCGCGCTGACCAATTCCCGAGGGTGCGAATTTTATCGCCAATCACAATCGGAAAATCAATAGCAAGGTTATGTTCAGCCAGAAATTGCTTTATTTGATCGGGCTCTTCGCCAATGTTTATGGCGAGCATGCCAACATTGTGCGGCTCCAGTTTTTTCCAGGCCGAATTCAATGAGGGCAGTTCTTCCAGACATGGGGCACACCACACAGCCCAAAAGTTAATCAGCCACGTTTTACCCTGCAAGGACTCTGTATCAATAACCTCCCCATCCATCCTCGCAAGACTAAAGTCAGGTATGTCACGATCAACAGGCGGAAGAATTACATCAGTATTGTGCAGGAGGACCGAATCAGGCTTTTGCTCCGAATTTTGCTCTGGAACCGGGTCCGATTCCTGCGCACAACCAGCGCACAGTAGAACAGCGCAAAACGCCAATATGCTTTTGACGCTCTGACGAAAGCTTTGATGAGCAATTTTGTCAAAACTTCCTTTGGTAACTGTGTGTTCAGACATTAAGCGTTTTCGTCTCGACCCTTGAAATCCAGTGATGCCGAATTGATGCAATAACGCAATCCAGTGGGCTGAGGCCCATCCGGGAACACATGACCCAGATGCGCACCACATGAATAGCACAACACTTCTGTGCGTACCATGCCAAACGTGCTGTCGCTCTCTTCTTCAACATTCTGCGCAACCGCTGGTTCATAGAAACTGGGCCAGCCGCTACCTGAGTCGTATTTTGCCTTGGAATCGAACAAAACCTCCTCGCAGCAGACACACAGATACTCACCATTGCCTTTGTGGTCATTGTATTTGCCTGTAAACGCTCGCTCTGTACCTTTATTGCGAGCGACTGCATACTGTTCCGCAGTGAGCTTCTTAGCCCATTCATGGTCTGGTTTGTCGTTTTTTTTGCTCATTTGCCTACCCACAATGTCTACAGCTTTTACTGGTCACGATACAGATTACTGTGTTTGACAAGACATGTCAGTTGAGTTCCCGGCATTCGCTCGTATAATGATGTGTGAGCGATAAAAAACCCCTTAGCGACGAAGATCTCAACCTGTTTCGCGACGCCGTAGGCGAGGTCAAAAGCGTGTCTAGCGACAAAGCGCCAAACACCAAAGCCAAACCGAAAGCAAAGGTTACATCATCAAAAGAAGACAATCGCTCCGTCATGGAGTCATTGCTTAGTGAGCTCAGCGAGGCTGACTTACTGGAAACCGGTGAGCATCTTTCCTACACGGCACCTGGTGTACAACGCGCCGTGCTGCGAAAACTCAAATCTGGCAAATACGCCATTCAAGGCGAAATCGATTTACATGGCATGACCTTATCCATTGCCAAAACAGAATTAAATGTGTTTCTGAATGAGTGTCAGCACCGTCGACTGTTGTGCGTTCGTATTATTCACGGTAAGGGGCGAAAAACTGCCGACAGGTCACCAAGAATGAAACCGGCTGTCAATCAATGGCTGCAAAGCAATAAGCGTGTGTTGGCGTTTTGCTCTGCCCGCTCTTACGACGGAGGAACCGGTGCGGTATACGTGCTACTAAAACGTGTAACAGACTGATTAAAAAACTTTTATCCGCAAACATACTGATCAAAAACGAATATGAAAACATTGTGAACTCATGGTTAGCGACAGGTCCTTTTGATACTATGTAATCTCTCACTATCAGTAGTCAGGCTGGGAGATTAAAAGCAAACGGACCTTTGTTTACAACCATGCCCTTACCAATCAAGAGTTTCCCGATGAAGTTTTTGCCGATATGCTCGACGACGTTATCAACGACTTTTGCCGAGTTTGGGAACCGCCTGTCGGTGCAAAAAAAGCTGGTCGCCGGCATAGCTGCAGCAAGCATCATCTATGGACCAGCCACAGCTGCTGAGTTCGAAGAGTGGTCCACCTACTTCGCCAAAGCCAACCTTGTATCAGATCCGCAGATCGTTGATTGTGTGTTATCAGGTGTGGCTTTTGACGGCGTGCGTCTCGATGGCCCCACACCGGTGGCTGACATTTTATCTAATTACACACTAGCGCCGTTTGACGATTGTGGCGGCCATGTCAATCTAAATGTGGGATACCACTTCCACGCTGCGACCGATTGCCTGGATAAAGCAGCCGCGTTTACCGACCATGGTAATGCGGTTGGTCTGGCAATGGACGGTTACTTGATTCTTGCTCGTTTGCTCAACGACGGTTCTGTACGCGGCGATATAGATAAGTGTGGTGGACACTCAACAAGCACACTCGGCTATCACTATCATGCCGGTGAACAAGGGTCCAATCAAATTCTGGGATGCCTTGTGGCTGAATACGGCTGCGTCTCAGAAGACCCTCAAGCAAACTGTGATGCCAGCGCGAGCGCACGAAAAGCTCCTGGCGGTCCTCCCGAATTTGCAGCCGCAGCTATAAAACTGGGCATAAGCGAAGACGCTCTTAAAGGCGCGCTGGGTGAACCACCACCAGATTTTGAAAAAGCCGCCAAAGTACTCGGTATTTCCTCTAGCGAGCTTCAAGAAGCTTTGGGACAACCGTGATAAACGTATTAGCGAAAATCTTGATCGGGCTCATCGCTGTTCTGCATGTTTATATATGCTGGTTTGAGATTTTTGCGTGGACCACACGTGGTCCTGAGGTTTTTTCGTCAATGCCAGTTGAGCTTTTCGAACCCACAACCGCCCTGGCAGCTAATCAAGGTATCTATAATTTGTTTTTAGCACTGGGTCTTTTTTGGTCACTGCTTATAAAAGATAAAATATGGTGGCGCCGAGTCGCAATTTGCTTCTTACTGTTTGTTGCAATTGCCGGTATCTCAGGTGCTGCCACTGCTGCCATTAAAATTCTGGCTATACAAACCATTACTGCCACAGTCGCAATCTTACTCGTGCACTTTGGTAAAGAGAAAGACCACGCTCACTTATATGCTAACTGAGTGCTAACTGAGTGCTAACTGAGACTAACTGAGAGCCACTGCTAGTGGCGCAGCGCGTTCAACACCGTTTGGGTACTTTGAGTTAACGGTTCAATGGTGTCTTTCAGAATAGCATTACGATCGAACCGTTCAGTATCGCTAGCCACCGATGCACGTAAAGCACGACCAAACGCCATACGTAATTCAGTTCCGATATTAAACTTGCACACGTTCGACTCTTTTGCCAGCATCGTTCTTTGTGGTGTAGGTACACCCGACCCACCGTGAATAACCAACGGCACTGACGTCAACGCCTCGATAGCTCGAATACGCTCTACATCTAATCCACTACCATCATTTTGTTGCAGGTGAACATTCCCTACCGATATAGCCATGGCATCAACGGAAGTTTCTGTTGCAAACTTGCGTGCCTCATCCGGGTCAGTGCCGTCGGATTCTTCCCCGCCATCGTATCCGACAAAACCGATTTCACCTTCGCATGACACACCGGCAGCATGAGCAAGCGCAACGATTTCAGCGGTTTCATCTATGTTTTGTTGCAGCGGTTTTCTGGAACCATCAAACATAACCGAGCTAAAACCCGAATCAATAGCGATTTGGCAATCTTCGATTGAATAACCGTGATCAAGATGGGCCACGACCGGAACACTGGCCTGCTCAGCCAAGTGCCTGAACATAGCGCCCAAAATGGGTAACGGAGTATGTTCACGGCAACCAGGGCCTGCTTGTAAGATGACTGGGCACTGTGAAGATTCAGCAGCCGCAACATAGGCACGCATATCTTCCCAGCCCAGACACACCAAACCGGCAACCGCGTGGCCGTTTTTTAATGCCGGTTGCAGAACTTCTGATAGGGTCGCTAAGCTCATTTGAATTTGGCAATCATGTCTTTGATGCCTGGAATCGTTTCTATTTGATAGGCATGTGTTGGTTGAAAAAACTGCACCAAAGAGCGTTGCGTTAATCCACCCAGAATAGTGAAGTAATACATTTCGTAGCCTGGTAACACAGCGCATGGATGGTAGCCGTTATCCAGACAAATAGTGGAACCATCCACTATGTGATACGCATCACCTGGCTCGTTATCCACGCGCTGCAACATCTGAACACCCGAACCATAGCTGGGTTTGAATCTAAAGTTATACGTTTCATCGTGGCGGGTCTCATCAGGCAAGCGATTGGTATCGTGCTTATGCGAGGGAAAACCAGACCATCCACCCTGACCAACAGTAAATAGCTCACTAACCAGCAAACGCCCGACTTTGTCATGTTGCTTCTGACCTAATATATGTTTGATTTTACGGTGTGTTTTAGTGTCATCAGAGCCATATTGCACCAAGTCCAGACCATCGGCGCGCACATCAAAAGGCTCAAGTACTTTGTCAAATTTTGCTCCAGCAACAAATACCTCGGCGTTATCTGACTGACACACCATGGTCACCTTTGCACCCACCGGCACATAGACACCTTCTGGTTCACCGTCCCACACATCTTCACCACGATTACCCAGTGCGTTAAATGCCACGCCTTCAACCTCAACATCTACTGTTCCGGTAGCTGGCACGATACAGGTCTCATAGCCTGGCACCTTATATTCGAAGGCTTGTGATTTTTCAAGCTTAACGATATTAAAGTAGTTAAGCGGTACGGTCGTATCATCAATGTCGACGATAGCGTTGTTTTTGTTGTCGTACGGAGCAATATGCACTGATCTGTTCCTTCTATACAAATAGAGTTAACGATAAAATTATTCGGACGTGGCGACGTTGGGAGTTGTGACACCGGAATGCCCGGCAATAAAAGTATCCAGCTGCTCCACCGTTGGCATGGCCGGAGCACAACCGACATTTGCCACAACAATAGAAGCACAAGCAGAGCCACGTAAAACGGATTCTTCCAGCGAGAGTCCTTTTGCCAGACCAGCAATTAAGCCCCCCATAAAACTATCACCCGCACCCGTTGGTTTTAGCGCTTCGCACTTAAAAATACCGGTGGCAAATTCTTCTGTTGGTGTAATCGTAATTGAGCCTAGCTCACCTCTTTTATAAACGACCACACTGGCGCTTCTATGTGCCAGGTCGCGCGCTTTAGCCAAGCCCTTATCATAATCTCCTGCCATAAACCCAAACTCGACATCATTACCGATAATGACGTCACACAAAGCGCCAGCCCGAGAGTAAGTTTGCGCTGCATCCTCAGCCGAAACCCAACTGTAGGGCCGATAGTCCAAATCAAAAATAAGTGGTAAGCCGGCCTCTCTGGCTAAGTCGAAGGCACGAAAGGCGGCTGTTCTCGATGGCTCTGCTGCCAGCACAGTACCGGTGGTGATAATAGCGCTAAATTTTTTATAGTCCACCGCTTCAACATCGTCTGTGTTCATTTGAAAATCGGCTGCACCGTTTCGATAAATAACCGACTGATGATCTTCTATGCGTGACTCAACAACTGCGAGAGAATTTCGGTATTCACCACTGACACTACGCACATGCGCACGCTCAACCCCATAGTGATCAAGTTGATTTAAACAAAATCGACCAATAGCATCGTCAGATACACAGGTTACCAGAGAAGTTTTTCCACCAAGCTTATTAATGGCCACACAAATGTTCGCCGATGAACCACCCAGACATGAAAAAAAGTTAACGGCCTCGGCGGTTTTTGTCCCGGGTGGATCTGGATAGAAGTCCATACCGGCTCTACCGATGACGACAAAGTGATTTCCTGCGAGTTGTTCTTGTATGGTCATGGGGACTACACGCCTCGTCGTTGCTTAGTGCGGCTTGATTCCCACTCTTTATGCGCATCCATAATTTTTTTATTAGATGACGTTTGCGGTGTTCCAACTTCCCACCAAGTATGCCCTTCATTGGTCCATCCTTCGTAGGCGTCAACCTTCATCACTATCACAGTGGTTTTATCGGCCTTTTTCGCAGCATCAAATGCCTTGCCAAGTTCATCGGGGTTTGCCACGGTTACAGCGTGTGCACCCATCGCTTTAGCATGCGCTTCGAAATCGACCGAGAAAGGTTCGACTGCTACTGTGGGTGTATCTTTGATTAAATTATTAAAACTCTCGTTACCGGTGTTGTTCTGGAGCTTATTGATCACTGCAAACCCGCCATTATCAAGAACCAAAACAATTAATTTCTTTTGTGTTAACACCGACGAATAAATATCGGAGTTCAGCATTAAATAGGAACCATCGCCTAAAAATACAATGGTGTCTTTGTCCGCTTGTTTCTCGCTTTGTGCGATTCGCGCACCCCAGCCACCAGCAATTTCATAACCCATGCACGAGAATCCAAATTCTACATCCACCGACCCTATGCTCAGGGTTCGCCAATTGGCTGTAACCTCAGCTGGCAATCCACCTGCGGCAGCGACGACGCGATCTTCAGGGTCACAACGCTCATTAACAACACCAATAGCCTGAGCATAGGAGTTAGGACGATTGCCATAGGCCACATTTTGCGCCACGTAGCTGTTCCATTTTTTACGTTCATCTTGCGCCAACGCTGTCCAGCTGGCGGGGGCTCTGTAATCAGATGCTGCGTCATGCAAAGCCGTTATAGATAACCTGGCATCGGCAACCACTGGCATAGAGCGATGTTTGCTTGCATCGTAACGACCGACATTGAGGGAAATAAACTGTGCATCCTGAGCAAAGGCTGTCCAGGACCCGGTAGTAAAGTCTTGTAAGCGTGTTCCCACTGCAACAATAACATCGGCCTGCTCGGCAATCGCATTGGCACTGTTAGAACCCGTGACCCCTATGGGACCAATATTTAATTCGTGAGTGGATAACAAGTTGGCCCGTCCGGCGATGGTTTCAACCACCGGTATTTGTGTCTGTAGCGCAAACGCTGTGAGCTCATCGACAGCTTTGGAATACTGGACACCACCACCAGCAATTATCATTGGTCGCTTGGCAGTTTTTAACAACGCAGCCGCTTGCGCCAACTCATGAGTATCCGGACCTATGCGTCGGATACGGTGAACGGTTTTTTCAAAAAAGGTTTCTGGGTAGTCGTAAACCCAACCCTGAATATCTTGAGGCAGACCTATAAAGGCTGGACCACAGTCTGCCGGGTCAAGCATGGTTGCCAGGGCATGTGGTAGCGACTGTATAACCTGCGCAGGGTGGCAGATGCGATCCCAATATCGGCTGACTGGTTTAAAAGCATCGTTAACACCCATCGTCGGGTTATAAAAATTTTCCATTTGCTGCAGAACCGGATCGGGTAGCCGCGTTAGAAATGTGTCCCCGCACAACAGCAGCATGGGAAGCCGATTGGCATGCGCTAACGCTGCCGACGTTAACAGGTTAGATGTTCCCGGCCCGGCAGATGCTGTGCAAAACATGATGCGTTGTCGCAAATGGTATTTGGCATAACCCGCTGCAGCAAAGCCCATGCTTTGTTCATTCTGCCCTCGATACAGGGGCAGCAGCTCTTTATGCTCGAATAAGGCTTCGCCAAGGCAGGTCACATTGCCATGGCCAAAAATACCGAAACCACCGCCGAAAACGCGTTGTTCCTGGCCATCAATGTCGATGTATTGGTTAGCCATCCAGCGCACTATGGCCTGGGCTGTGGTCATGGATTGAGTCGGTGTTACAGAGCTCATAGACATTCACCGTGAAATTAGCGGAGTCGGTTACGCGCAAGCGTATTGACGATGGAATACCACGAGGATACAATAAATGCAACCGGTTGCAAACCCAAATAATCACGCACCGTGACGGTTGCAGCCCTGCCAAACCAGGTCATCGAGCCATGTTCTACGAAAAAGTCCACGGACCAAGTCTCTGATCAAATTTGATGACTAACTGAACACGACATACAGGCATTTATCATGAGCATTAGAATTGGAAACGCCCCTTGCTCATGGGGCGTAGAGTTTGCTGAGGACGACCGAAACCCAGCGTGGGAAACCGTACTGAAAGAGTGCGCCGAGGCTGGCTATAAAGGCATAGAGCTGGGTCCGGTCGGCTTTATGCCCGAAGACCCTGCACAGCTTGGTGAAGCCTTGGACCAGTATTCCCTGGAGCTTATCGGCGGTGTGGTGTTTCGCCCGTTTCATGATGCGTCCCAATGGGACGATGTGCTCGACGGTGCCGTGCGTACCTGTAAAGCTCTGGTAGCTCATGGCGCGAAACACTTTGTGCTCATAGACTCTATTTCCCCTCGACGAGCACCGACGGCCGGGCGTGGCAGCGAAGCTGAGCAAATGGACGAAGCAGAATGGCAGGCCTATCGAGATCGCATTGTGACAGTTGCCAAAATGGGCGCTGAAGAATACGGACTCATACCCGAGATTCATCCTCATGCAGGTGGCTTTATGGACTTCGAAACAGAAGTTAAAAAATTACTGGCAGAAGTTGACCCTTCGATTCTGAAAATTTGCATTGATACCGGTCATTGCACTTATGCAGGCTTTGACCCAGTTGCGTTTATGAAACGACATATGGACAGAATCACCTATGTTCATTTTAAAAACACCGATGTAAAAGTAAAGGCTGACGCTATTGCTAATCGCACAGGCTTTTATGACGCCTGCGGTCAGGGTATTTTTTGCCACCTGAATAAAGGTGAAGTGGATTTCCCTGCAGTGCGTCAGTTACTGCTTGATGCAAACTACGAAGGCTGGTGCACCATCGAACAAGATTGCGACCCTACCCTCGACCCAGACCCGGTTGGTGATGCAAGAATTAATCGCGAGTACTTGCAGTCGATTGGGTTCACTTAACTAATCAGACTTAGCTAACAAAACTTGTTCGGCTAAGAGCATACAAGCAAGATTAAGCAAATAAGACTGTACTGTTGAGATTCAAGTAATGACAAAATTAAAATGGGGCATGATCGGTGGCGGTGAAGGCAGCCAAATCGGTCCGGCACACCGGCTGGGTTCCGGGCTCGACGGTTTATTTGAGTTTTGCGCAGGCGCACTTGATCATCGACCCGATGAAGGTCGTGCATATGCGCAGAGTCTGGGTTTAGCCAGTGATCGCGCCTATGGCAACTGGCAGGAAATGCTTGCTGGCGAACGTGATCGTGAAGATCGCATTGATTTGGTCACAGTTGCCACACCCAATTCAACACACTTTGAAATCACCAAAGCGTTTCTGGAAGCAGGTTTTAATGTGTTGTGTGAAAAACCCATGACCATGACAGTTGAAGAAGGTGAAGAAATAGTTAAAACCGCACAATCCAGTGGTTCTATATGTGCCGTTAACTACGGGTATACAGGCTACTCGCTGGTGCGGCATATGCGTGCCATGGTGCAGCGTGGCGACCTTGGAAAAATAAGATTGGTTAACGCCGAGTTTGCACATGGACATCACGCTGATGCCGCTGATGCTGATAACCCACGTGTACGCTGGCGTTACGACCCCGCGCAAGCCGGTGTGTCAGCACAGTTCGCGGATTGCGGTATTCACGCTATGCACATGGCATCGTTTATAACAGGACAAGAAGTCACTACGCTCTCTGCCGATATCGTTTCCTGTATTTCGTCGCGCGAACTCGAAGACGATGCCATGGTTAACTTCCGCATGGACGGAGGCACGGTCGGCAGGTTGTGGACCTCATCTGTGGCGATTGGTCGACAGCATGGTTTGGGCATTCAGGTATTTGGTGAAAAAGGCGGTTTACGTTGGTCGCAGGAACAACCCAATCAATTGTTCTGGATGCCCTTAAATGAGCGCTTGCAAATTATTGAACGTGGCGAAGCCAACTTGTCTCCAGAAGCCGATCGCACCACGCGGGTCACTATTGGTCATGCCGAAGGCATGCCACTGGCATTCGCTAACATTTATAAGGATTTAGATGAAGCAATTCGTGCAAACAAAGAAAAACGAAGTATCGACCCCGCAGCTGACTTGTACCCAAGAGCAGAGGATGGCCTACGTTCTATGGCAGCAGTTAAAGCGGTCGCGGAATCAGGTGCCAGTGATGCTGCTTGGGTAGATGCCAGACCACCCATGTTTAGAAGCTAATGCTATTTTGAATTACTTTTGTGTTTAGCAACAGATTTTGTATTCAGAATTATGCTTGATGCGTAGAGTCGTAACTTATGCTTAAAAGTAAGCGTGCAGCACCAAGGCTGGGTGAAGTTATTCGTAAAATTCAACTCAGTCCCAATATGCTAAGGGTGACTTTTGGCGGTATTGCGATGACAGGCTTCCCAACTGATGCCGCGTCTGCCAACATCAAGTTGCTACTGCCCCATGCTGAGCAAAGTCATGCCTCCTACCTTGAAGCATTAAATGGTACCGGCCCAAAACCGATTAAACGAACCTACACCGTTGCCCATTTTAGTGCCGACACAAACGAGTTGGACATCGATTTTGCTTTGCACACCCATGCAGGTCCTGCTACCGCGTTTGCGCTAAACGCGCAAGCTGGCGACGTTGTCGGTATCGCCGGTCCCAGCCAACCCAAGTTAGTCAATAAAGACGCAGACTGGTTTTTAATTGCTGGCGACATGACGGCTATTCCGGCAATCGAAGCCAACCTTCGTTATCTTCCTGATAATGCGCAAGGCTATGTGGTTATCGAACTACAAAACGAAAACGACAAACGTGATTTTAAAATACCCGTCAACATGCAATTGCAGTTTCTGCTCAATGCCAAGCCAGAAGAAGGTGATAGCGCACTGGCGGACACTGTTATGTCGCTTACGTGGTTATCCGGCACACCTGATGTTTGGATAGCTGGCGAATCGAGCGGGGTGAGATTAATGCGCACATATTTGGCTAAAACAAAACTATTAGACCGTCGATGCCGATACACCAGTGGGTATTGGCAGATTGGTCAGAATGAAGATGATTTTGCACTGACGAAACGCCGCGAACCCGACATTTGAGCGCACAAGACAAGCGCATTTCTTTTGAGATCTCCATCACCTTGTACCGGTAATTTACTGCTTTTTTTGTTAAAAAACTTTGTTAAATAAGTTAGCTAACGAACTAAGAAACCCAAAAAGGGGTATTTATACCGGTGTCAAGACGCTTTAGTGAATACGATAGTGTGGTATCCCTCCGGTCAGTTAAGACAATGCTTAATTCGACAAACACAATACGCTTGTGTGCCCTGTTCCCGACTAAAGCCTTTCGCACAATAGCGTAGGCGAGTGTCTTCTCATTCGCCATTACCGGTTGCTCCGGATATTCTGATTCCAGCAATGATCAATCTGCGAATGAAACAAGTGCCGGTAATTCGACTAGCGATGCTGGTGCTAATAATAACAACAATGGAACAGCGAATGATGGTGGTAATACAAGCGACACGCAATAGACACAGAACAGGCCGTTAATAACTCAGATAGTGATACAAACGAAACAAACGAGTCGGATGAACCGCAAGCTGATCAAACTCAGACAAATTCTGAAGAACTAGAACCTGCGTCTTTCACAACAACCCGTGTCGACTTCGACATTACCGTGCCTGTCTACATGCCTTCTGATGAACTACAAGTTCAATTGTCCTGGGGAGATCTCAATAAAGCGGCTGACTGGGTACGTGATGAATCGTGGGCTGTATCGCAAGAGCTTCCTGTTAGTACAGAAAACTTGTTAACCGTAACATTTGCTGATCGCAACGGTGCTGCTATGCTGGCCAGTTTTGAAAATACATTTAAAACCGGAACAGCTGCCTCTCAGGTGGTTCAGATTAGAGCTAATCAGTTCAGTATCGATCAATGGGACAATGACAACGATGGCCTTAGCAACTTTGATGAATTGTTGGCTGTCAGAAACCCCAACGGAGATGACCTGCCACTGGCTGTTGAGACATCTTTAGAAGTTCTGCCAATTAAAACATTTCGTATCTTATGGCAGACAACACCTGATGCAAGTTACTACCGTGTTCTGGAAAACCCGGATGGTATTTCAGGCTTTTCCGACATCAGTGGAGAGCTGGAGGCCAGCGCAACAGGATTTGATCATGTTGTCGCTCTGTATGCGCGAGTCAATGCTCAATATCTGGTGCAATCTTGTAATGCACAAGGGTGTACTGATTCTGCGCCGGTCATGGTAACGGGCACGCTTGATAATGCAATCGGTTATTTTAGAGGCAGTAATACGGAAAAAATGGATGTCTTTGGCGCGGCTGTCGCACTCAGTGCAGATGGCAGCACAATGGCGGTGGGCGCATATTCAGAAGAAAGTGGTGAAACAGGTACCGATGCTCTTGGCAATGATAACTCGGCAGAAGGAGCTGGGGCAGTCTACATCTTTGTACTTCGCGATGGGTTGTGGCAACAGCAGGCTTATATTAAAGCCAGCAACACACAATTACACGATTCGTTCAGTCATACCGAAAAGTCTGTCATTGCGTTCAGCGCGAATGGAAACACATTAGCTATCGGAGCGGGCGATGAAAGCAGCGCTTCAACCGGTATCGGTGGTGATCAGGCTGACAACTCCGCAAGAAATGCAGGCGTTGTTTACTTGTACTAAACATTAAAAGAGACGAAAAATAATTTCGTATACGCTTTACTGACTTGAAGAGTCGTTGGAATAGTCGTTGGATGACTCACTGCTCGAGTCATCGGAATTCGGCCAGCCATCAAAGAATAATTGCCAGGCCGCTAACGCGCCCATACCGCAAAAAATCATTGCCCAGATTGGTGCGCCAGTTGCAGCCTCATACAGGCCCCAGCCAAAACAAACTGAGAGCAGAACCACACGTCGCCATACCGGAATAAAAAAGGGAATTTGCAAGTCGAATGAAAACATCAAGCGTCAGCTAAGCCGCCCCTTCGTACTCTGCGCCGGTCTTGGCACCTGTTATGTACGCAACGATATCCTGCCCGTCGGTTTCCTCTTTCTTTAAATTAGCAACAATACGACCGCGACGAAATACTACGACTCGATCGACAAGATCCATCACTTGACGCATATTATGGCTAACTAAAACAAGCGGTTCACCAGCAGCTTTCAGGGTGCGGATAATATTCTCCACCTGCTCAGTTTCCTGAACACCCAATGCCGCTGTGGGCTCGTCCATTATGGTGAGTTTGGATGAAAAAGTTGCTGTTCTGGCAATCGCCACACACTGGCGCTGACCACCAGACATATTTTGAATGGTATTACGTATGCTGGGAATTTTTACCGCAGTACGCTCCAAGCCTTCAATAGTGGCCTGGCGCATGGCCTTGTAATCCAGAATGCGAAACGGTCCCAGCCAATTCAATTTAGTTATTTCCCGACCCAGAAACAAATTATCTGGCACGTCCAGGTCATCGGCTAACGCCAAGGTTTGGAACACGGTTTCGATACCCGCTTCACGCGCGTTGATAGGGCCGGCAAACTTTACCTCGTTACCATCAAAAATTATCGTCCCGCTCGTGCGCTGCTCAACACCCGTTATCTGTCTTACGAAAGTTGATTTACCCGCACCATTATCGCCCATGATCGCGACATGTTCGCCTTTACGAAGCACAAAGTCGGCATCTGATAGCGCATGTACGCCACCATAGTGTTTGGTGAGCCCACGGGTTTCGAGAATTACTTCGTTTCCCATATCAGTAGCTTCAGTCGTCATAGTCGCATCCCCTATTTCCTCATGGCTGCACGTTCCTGGCGTACCTTATCAAGCACAACCGCCCCGATAATAATCGCACCCATGGCCATAAGCTGATAGTAAGCATCAAGTTTTATGTAAGTAAAGCCTGATTGGATAACACCGAACACCATCGCACCGAGTACGGTACCAATAATCGATCCTCTACCGCCTGTCAGGCTGACACCACCAATAACAGCCATTGCTATTGCATAAAGTTCATAAAATATTCCCATACCTGATTGTGCTGTGAGATTTTTGGAACTCAAAATGATTGCAGCGAAAGCGGCCAACATTGAGGCAATCATGTATACAAGGACTTTATGTTTCTGCACATTGATACCAGACATGCGCGCGGCTTCTTCGTTAGAGCCAATGGCATAAGTATGTTTGCCGTACACGGTGTACTTCAATATAAAGTGAAACAGCACTGCAAGACCAAGAAACCAATACACTGGCATCATGCCGCTGCCGAGGCCTGCATAACTTTCAGTAGGGAAAGATACTGGCTTACCACGAGTCCACGCTTGAGCAATACCACGACAAATCAGGAACATACCCAGTGTGGCAATGAACGGTGGGATTCTTGTAAATGCGATAAAACTGCCGTTGATAAAACCAATTAGCGCGCCGAACGACAGTCCAACGATGATGGGAATCAGCACCGGCAAATCAAACGCCCATTCACCGAATACGGCTTTGGGATTAGCCCCTCCGTTGACCAGTTCAGTTTGCGCAAATGACATAACAATCATGGCTGTCGCGCCAACTAACGGCCCGGAGGACAAATCGATCCCGCCAGAGATAATAACTTGCGTCACCCCCAGGGCGATGATTCCAATGATAGAAACTTGCAGAATAATGATGCGCAATCGCGCTTCATTAAAGATTGAATCAAAACGATCACGGGTATCAAAGAGGAAACTTTGATCATTCATGTAAGGCAGCACTTGCCCCAGTAATTCGAAAATCCCGATGATTAGAATCAGCGCGATTAGTATGTTCAGTTCGTTAGGCCAGGCGCGCTTTTTTTTATCAAACACCAGCCCACCAGTACCATGATTCGTTTCTGCCATAGATGGCACTCTCTCCTGCCTCAGCTCTAGCGTCAGCGTATGTCAGTGACGTCCTTATCAGATAGAACAAAAAAGGCGTTACAGAAGTATCGCCCCTTTTGTTTATACAACTTTTTTTGGAACTTCGCTTTCGACTTACAGGAAGTCTTCGACGTTCTCAGGAGTCACAAGCTTGAAAGGAATGAAAACAGTCTTGTCCACTTTCTCGCCTTTTGCAAGCTTAATAGCAGTGTCAATGGAACCAGCACCTTGACCCGCTAGATCCTGAAATACAGTCACATCCATTTCACCGGCCTGCATGGAAACCAAAGCATCAGGTGTTGCATCAACCCCACCGACAACAACGTCATCCATAGAAATTCCAGATGCTTTCATTGCCTGTATGGCACCGATAGCCATTTCGTCGTTGTTAGCAAAAACAGCATCGAACGGCTCGCCAGAGGCAATCCAGTTTGACATCATGTCTTGTGCTTCATCACGCGACCAGTTAGCCGTTTGCTCATCAATAAGAGAGATAAAATTACACATGTCCATGCCGATAACGTCGTGGAAATCTTTTGAACGCTGAACAGCAGCCTGGTTTGAAAGACGCCCCATTAGCATGTAAGCAGTCGCACCACCGGACTTACCGGCCGCACGCAAATCCTGACACATGCGAAATGCTGCCAATGTGCCAGATTCAATTTCATTAGACGCGACAAATGCTTGACCATCTGGAAGTGTTTCCATATTACCTGGCTGGCGATTTACGTAAACCAATGGAATGCCAGCAGAGTTTGCAGCGTTTGACATGGCTTCAGTTGCATCAGTATCAACAGCGTTCACTATGATTGCATCAACACCAGAGGCGATAAAGTTATTAATTTGATCGAGCTGCTTTGCAACATCTTCTTGTGCATCTTCCATCTGTAGATCAATGCCTTCAAGTGATTCAAGATGTGTAGTCATGCCATTTCGCATGATGGTAAGACCGTTGTCGTCGAAGTTGGCAATTGAAACACCGATAGTTTCTGCCGACACTGGGCCTGTTAACAACGCTGCAAGACCAGCGGCAATTAACGTTTTATTTTTCATTCGTTTGTCTCCAAGAATATTGTCGTGTCCGGCACACGTATTTTTGACCGGATACCCCTCACTGCTTTTGAAGGGCCGAAGGTTCACCATCGCCAGTCGCCATAGCAAATCACATCAAATGCATTTGTGCGTAAGTGGGCGAGCGAATACACCACACAGCACAATACGATTAGGAACTGCAGTGTACCTAATGCTCCTAATTAACCACATAATCTACTGTATTGCAACCGGTTGCAAGCAAATTACAAGCTTCGCTGGCAGCCCAGCTAAAGCGGGGCTTTTCATCAATGCTAGTATCAATGCCGTGAACAAGGGTATAACACTAAAAGAGGTTGCCGAAAAGGCCGGTGTATCGCGCTCCGCAGTATCTCGTTCCTTTACAGATGGTGCTTCGGTTTCTGATAAGACCCGAAAGAAAGTCCATGCGGTTGCTCGCGAACTGGGCTATCAACCCAATGCGCTGGCATCCAGCCTGACGACCGGCAGGACCAAATTGATTGGGCTGGTCTCTAATAACTTTCATAATCCGGTTTTCCTTGAAGTATTTGATTTATTTACCCGGTCACTACAGGACATTGGTTTACGCCCATTGCTGGTCAATTTGTCTGATGAAACCAATCCCAACCACACGCTACAAATGCTGCAACAGTATTCCGTCGATGGAGTGATCATTGCCTCTTCGACTTTGCCGCCCAGCTTTGCTCAAGCCTTTCATGACCAGGGCATGCCAGTGGTCCACTCGTTCGCGCGCGCCAACCAATCTCCTGACGTTTGCATCGCTGGCATCGACAACGTTCAGTGTGGTCGTATTGCAGCTACGACATTAATACAGCGAGGTTATACCGATGTCGCATTTCTTGGCGGACCAGCGTCAGCCACGTCAACTCAGGATCGGTTATCTGGGTTTATAGAAAAACTTTCAATGCACGATAAGGTCAAAGTGACACACAGCTTTGCAACGGCTTACACCTTTGAAGCAGGTAGAGTTGCAATGCAAGCACAACTAAAGAAGGAACCGGCACAGGCCTATTTTTGTGGAGACGATGTATTATCGATTGGCGCGTTATCAGCGATTCAATCAGCCGGTTTATCGGTGCCTAACGAAATAGGTTTAATCGGCCTTAATGATATGGAGATGGCGGGCTGGCAGAATATCAACCTGACGACAATCCGCCAGCCAATCGACGATATTATCGCATCCTCTGTCGATTTAATAACATCACTGTTAGACGACCCTACGCGAGCTGTAGAAGCCCGATTGTTTGCTTGCCAAGTGATCGAACGAGGTACGCTAAAACCTGTTGTGAGCTCAGCGCAGTAAGCACTCTTTAGTGTAATCGGTACATGAGCAGACTCTCATCAATAAAAAGAGCCGTTGCACTATTGGCAACGGCTTCCGATATTCATTGGCTAACTGGTTTTAGCTGAGTTGTTAGCCGAGCACACCAGCAAGATCAGCAATACTTCCAAGAAAAGAAAGGACAACAATCGCTATACCCATCCAGCCGACGACTTTGTCAATAGTGGATGGATGTCGTTGCGCACCAAATTTATTATCGTCAGCTTTTGCAGGTGCCAAAGAATAATAAAGAGTATAAAGGCTACCTAAAAGGGGGACGAGGCCAAGCAGGTACCACCAACCACTTTTACCAAGATCATGCAGCCGCTTGACAGCAGCGGAAACCGCGATAACCACAAAGAACAGTGCGCCAATAGCGCCGACGCCCAATGCTGCTAATGTCGCACCACCCATAGCTTCAAACGCAGCTTCGCCTTGGGTTACAAAGAGAAAAATTGCTGGCGCAAACGCGGCAACCATACCCAACAAACACCAGAAAATGCGTGCGTTGTAAGCCATTACTCCTAGTCGACCTTCGCAAGAGAATAATCTATCCGGTGTCGCTTCACTCACGCGCACATCGCGTAGCTCGGCTTTTGGTGCTGCGTAGGAGTTGTCGGAAAATACGTCTGCTGCTGATGTGCTCATCATAAACCTGCCTTGTTTTACTGTTCAGTGATATGTAAAAGCGCTAGCGGCTCCCAAGACGCCCAAATGTAATAATGAATTTACAAAGCGGCCTTAGTTGAGAAGTTTGTTCTGAATTTACGGTATTGCGCGAAGTGGGCTCAACATTTTTGCGACAGGCGTAAAAAATTTCACTGATTGAGTCAGTTTGATTGTGCCCGTATACGTTCATTCATCTTCAATTAATACACACCTCCCCTGTTGCCATAGTGTTACCGATATTTCTGAAGTTAGGTGTGCCGGCACTATGCATTGGTATTGTTGGCAATCTATTTCTATACGGACTTTTCTTGGTTACGAACCTACAGCGCTGTAACAAGATCCCAGGCATAGCCCCTTTCTTTTAAGCCAAAGCTGTCTGCAGGATTAAAAACAAACTAACTCTAACTACGCAAGGAGCAGCCCAAAGGCGGGAACGAATTACTTGCGCTTCTTAAACCAACTTTTGGGCAAGTCAATTAGTTTTCGAGCTGTGCTACGAACAGCAGCCCACAACGTTAAAAAGCGACTCTGCGGTTGCGACACTACATTGTTCGGCAATCCACCAAACACACCAATGTCCAGTGTGTCGTCCATATCAGATTCTGGGGATGAGTACAGCTCCACCATGGTGTGTTGATTTGATTTTCTGGACGCAACCAATGCATTTAACCTGGAGTCGAAATCGGGTTTGACTGTAGCTATTGCTTGGTCGGCTGTTTGATGTGGTGCTTGCTCGCTGAAATGTTCAGCTGATTGATTAACTGATTGTATGGATGCCTGATTACTTGATTGACTGTTTTTATGCTTGCCCGTATGCCCGTTCGACTTATTAACGGGATTCGTAATAACTAGACTTTGCTGCGGGTCAATATTCAGGGTTGAGTCAAGCGTAAGGTCTGCAACGATCTCGTCTTGAAGACTTCCAGTAAATTCAGCCAATTCTTCTATTCGAATTGATTGCTCCAGTAATTCCATCGACTCAAGATCAGTTGTCTGATCCATATTGGCAAATGCCTCAATCAAAGCCGCATCAACTTTAGCAGCTTCTGCATTAGCTTCAATTTTTTGCTTTGCTTCTGCCGTTAACTCCGTTTCAGCTTTCAACGCAGCTTCAGCATGGGCCATATCAATTGATTTTGTTCTTCTCGCTTCAATCGCAGCACCAGCTTCGCGCGCCTTTAGAGATTCACTTTCTCTGCGAGCGGCCTCAGTTTTTTGTTCTTGCGCTTTTCTGTCTGCTTCAACTTGGCGCGCAACTTCAACTCTTTTAGCTTCAGCCTCTCTACGAAACTGATCAATCTTGCGAGCCTCTTCTAACTTCAGCGCCTCCGCAATCATCTTATCAGTTTCGATGCGGCGAGCTTCTTCAGCCCTCCGAGCTTCTTCAGCCCTCCGAGCTTCTTCAGCTTTGCGTGCTTCTTCAGCTTTACGCGCTTCTTCGACTTTGCGTGCTTCTTCGACTTTGCGTGCTTCTTCGGCTTTTTGTGCTTCTTCGGCTTTTTGTGCTTCTTCGGCTTTTTGTGCCTCTTCGGCCTTGCGAGCCTCTTCGGCCTTGCGAGCCTCTTCGGCCTTGCGTGCTTCTTCGGCCTTGCGTGCTTCTTCAGCTTTGCGAACAGCTACTTTCTGTTGTTGTTCTTCTGTAATTTCTTCGATATCGGGGGCTGAAATAACCACCACGTTCTGCTCATCACTTGCTTGCGAAGCAGATGAGCTATTCAAAGCTTCCTGAGAACCTTCCGAGTCTTTTTTGCTCGATGCAGTCGAGCTGCGCAATACCAACGGTTGGGATTTCTTCAGATCTTGAGGAGTAAAATTCTCCACGTACAAAGGAGCCTCTTTTCCCGATCGCTTTGATACAAGAATTTGTTTGAAAGCCTGAGCACTGGATGCGGTATGTTTAGGTTTGGGTGGTACTTTCTTTAAATTGCGAACAGCCGAAACCGACTCCGGTTTTTTAATGCGATTTGGTGAAACAGCAGGCTCAACCTCTTCAGTTTTGGATTGTTGAGCATCAACACTGTGCTCAGCATGGGTATGTTCACTATCTGCTCCAGCACCATCGACGCTGGGCTCAGCATCGGCACGTTCACTATCCGCTCGAGCACTCTCCACACTGTCCCCAGCATGGGTATATTCACTATCTGCTCGAGCACCCTCCACACCGTGCCCAGCATGGGTATATTCGCTGGGTAGCTCTTGTTGAGTCGATGCACCTAACTTTTTGTGCGAATCAGACTCGACCGCTTCGCTACCGATATCCACCAAATGGATATCAATCAAATTAACGGTGGGTGCGGCTCTGCGATTTGATTTACCTGAGTCAGAAACGTGCTCATGCAACTCTTGCATATCCGCATCTGTTTCTGCGCTTATGCTTTCACTGACATCTGCTTTCGATAAGCCAAGATCGACGTCTACATTTGTGGCGTCATCAACATCAACTTCGGCATCAGAATCAGCCGCCACAACACTACCAGCTGTGTGACTTTCAGGCTGCTCTTCAAGCACATGTGGTGACGAACCTAAATCATGGGTAAGTGATTGCCCTTCAGCCGCAAAACTAACACCACCAGATTCACTTTGGGAATCCTGATCAGCCAAGGCCGTAGTAGCCGTATTTTGAATTAGTTCGGAACGTTTTGATTCGGCCAGTTTCGACTCAGCAACGATTGCCGAAACAAGTTGACCTGACACTCCAACAGCCTTGTGCTGAATTGCGGTGCTTACCGGTGCTTCTGCAACGGCGGTATCCAAAGAATGATTGTCCGCGATCCTTCGCGTTGCGTGATCCCGTCTAGCTATTCAATGCAGCGTGTCTCCAGGCTCAGGCATATCGCCAGAACCATCGTCATTCAGGCGTTGAGACAAATCACCTACATCCGGCGTTTCTTCGTCCGCGTTTTTCGACAACATGCGTTCTTCCATCTCATCGCGTGCATCGATTTCTTCCTGATGTTCATCCGAGAAATTGGAGATAACTCGCATCAAGTCGCGTTCTGGTTGTGACAACGTCTCGTCGGCTTCCTGATTATCTGAGCCATCGTCCGATCGACCGTCCGAGTGGTCATCTGAGTGGTCATCTGAGCGACTATCAGAGTTGTTATCATCGTCAGAGCCTGAAGCATCTTCAGAAGCTTTTTCAAAGTCGTCAGAATCTTCGTCGGCGCTCTTTGTACCTAAATCAATGTTGGCTGATGCAGCATCATCGGCCTGCTGATCATCATCGTGAGCCTCGTGTTTATCAACAGAACCATTGGCGGCACTATGGTCAGAACTACTATCAGAATATTTTTCCAGGTTTTCATCTGAACTATCGGCTGAACTATCGGCTGAATTATCGGCTGAATTATCGGCTAAGTTATCAGCTGAGCCACCATCTGCTCGTATAGGATCTACCGATGCTGTTTCGTCTGGCGAATGACCATTTGCCAAATTTTCGCCAGCATCGTTTTCATTATTTTCACCTTCGTTGGCAGCAGCGCCATCCTCATCCACATCACCTGCCTCCTCTGCCAGTAGGTCGTCAAACTGATCAAGATCTTTGATGTCTGCCAACGCAGGTAAGTCATCAAGTTTTTTCAAATTGAAGTAGTCAAGAAATTCCTTGCTGGTACCAAGTAACGCTGGTCGCCCCGGCACTTCTTTGTGACCTAACACTTTGACCCATTTACGTTCTTGCAGGGTTTTGACAATGTTTGAACTTACTGCCACACCTCGAACGTCTTCTATTTCAGCGCGCGTGATGGGTTGTCGGTATGCGATCAGCACTAACGTTTCGAGCAAAGCACGAGAATATCGAGGTGCTTTTTCCTGAAAAAGATTGGCAACCCAATCTGATACCGAAGAGTGAGACTGCAATCGAAAACCACTGGCCACTTCAACCAATTCGATACCGCGCCCTTCGTAATCAGCCTTTAACGAGTCAAGCGCTTCACGAATCTGCTTTCGCTCAGGCTTTTCTTCATCCTGCTGAAACAGCGCCTCTAACTGAGCGATGCTCAGCGTGCGACCAGCAACCAGTAAACCGGCTTCTAATATGTTTTTTAGCTTTTTTTCATCCATAGCTTTCACTCTGATACGGATTTATCATCGGCAACACCCATATCATCAACTTCTGATGATTCGGTATCACCCTCTCGCGGCTTTAAATAAATGGGTGCGAACGGTTCTGATTGTACGATATTGATCAAGCCTTCCTTGCACAGCTCAAGCATCGCTAAAAACGTTACAACAACACCAAGCCGACCTTCTTCAGGGTTAAACAAAGTAGAGAATTCGCAAAACTCACCAAGCCGAAGTATTGATAACATCGCTGTCATCCGCGCCCTCACCGATAGCAATTCTCGATTCACGTTGTGGTGCTCTGCCAGTTTCGCACGTTCGGCCACGTCTCGGAAAGCCAGAAGCAGCTCTTGCAGGGTTATATCTGGCTCTGGTGTTTCGCGCTCAATAACGGGCGGCACCACGTTCAGCGGGAAATTCTCGCGCAACATACGCGGCAGAATATCCAGACTCTCTGCACCTTCTTTAACACGTTCGTATTCTTGCAGACGCCGAATCAATTCTGCTCTGGGATCATCTTCGTCGTCGTTGTCTTCATCAACTCTTGGCAGCAACATCCGTGATTTTATTTCTGCCAGCATGGCAGCCATTAAAAGATACTCAGCCGCCAGTTCAAAACGCATCGTTTCCATCAGCCCGATGTACTTCATGTACTGCTCTGTAATATCGGCTATGGGGATATCAAGAATGTCCAGATTCTGCTTTTTGATCAGGTACAACAGCAGATCAAGCGGGCCCTCAAACGTGTCGAGAAAAATCTCGAGAGCATCAGGTGGGATGTAAAGATCTTGCGGTAGCTCAATGACAGGCTGGCCCTCGACCAACGCGATTGGCGATGTGGGTGGCAGGACCGGTTCTGGCTCGGCAGCTGAGGGCGGAATGACTTGCATTGACTGTCGTAGCGGTGGTTTTTACTAGTATAGCGCGATGCGCCACAAACCAAAAAGATAGAAGTGCTAATTAATGTGTAGTCTAGGAAAATGCGCTAAAAACGAGCACTTGAGTGCATGCTATTGAATTGTTATTGACCATAACATCCAACAGGCCGGCAGCAAACCCCCTAATTGAGAAAATCCAGCTCCCCACGACCTTCCCTGCTTACTTCAATTTTGCCATTTTCTCCAAACACAATGACAGAGGTTGGCTGAAACCCGCAATTCCCGCCATCGATAATCAGGTCCACGTGCTTTTCGAGCAATTCCCGAATATCCTCCGCATCGGTTTCCGGTAACTCCTTTTCAGGCATGATCAGGGTGCTGCTCATCATAGGTTCGCCCAGTTCGCTGAGCAGACTCTGGCAAATCGCGTTGTCAGGCACACGCAAGCCGATGGTTTTACGCTTTGGGTTCTGCAATCGACGCGGCACTTCATTCGTTGCTTTGAGAATGAATGTGTAAGGTCCCGGCGTCAACGATTTGAGCATCCTGTAGGTCGAGTTATCAACCCGAGAGTAGAGCGAAATATCGGACAAATCCCGGCATACCAGGGTGAAATTATGTTTGGGACCCGTTCGCCTGATACGCGCGATCCGCTCCATCGCATTTTTGTCACCTAAATGACAACCGAGCGCGTAGCAAGAATCGGTGGGGTAGACGATCACACCGCCTTGTTGAATGATGCCCACTGCTTGTTTAATTAACCGCATTTGCGGATTATCCGGGTGGATCTCGAAAAACTGGCTCATATTTGATGAAAACGACGTTGTTAAGCTAATTGTACGTGTAACGGTGCATTGTTTGCATATATGGCCTATTAACAGCACATTATTTCTTATCCCAAACATTGGGACAACTTTACGGAATAGACGATGAAGCTAAGTAAATCACTTCTGGCTATAGCCATTTCAGCAACATTGATCAGCATGAACGCAATGGCTGATGCAAAGCATTCAGAGGAGAAAGAGGAAGTTGCACCTGGTTCGGCAAACCAGTCGATTGCAGCCACGGTTAATGGCAAACCCATTTCCCAATTGGCGGCTGATCGTGTTGCTGAACAACTTGCAGCACAAGGGCAAAACGCGAACTTAAAACAGATTCTCGATGAGCTTATCAACCTTGAAATTTTGACTCAGGCAGCCGAAGCCAAAGACCTGGATAAAGAGGCTGAAGTTGCGACCGCGTTGGAATTGCAATACACACAAACCATGGCCAATGCTTATCTGGCCGCGTTTAGTCAGGATTTAAAAATCGGTGAACCCGAGATCAGAGCCGAATACGACAAACAAATTGCAGCGCTTGATGCCACCAGTGAATACAGGGCCAGCCATATTTTGTTAGAAAGTGAAAGTGATGCGCAAGAGATCATTGAAGAACTTGCCAATGGTGCAGACTTTACCGCCATCGCCAAAACGCGTTCAACTGGCCCAACCGGCGCCAACGGTGGCGACCTTGGCTGGTTTGACCCCAGCAGCATGGTGCCGGAATTTTCCGCCGCTGTTAGCGAAATGAAAAAAGGTGAAAGTTCAACTGCGCCAGTTCAGACCGACTTTGGTTGGCACGTGATTAAGCTTGTCGACACAAGAGAGGGTGCTAAGCCTGACTATTCAACCGCTGTCAAAGCTGGCATTGAAAACACATTGCTGCGAAACGCATTGGCCGAACACGTGGATGAACTTCGCACCAAAGCCAACATAGAAATGAAGTAGTCCAGTAAAAGCTGAGCTACCGACCACCCTGCAATCCATGTGTGCCATCAATATAGATGGTGCTCTGGATTGCAGTCTGGTTGGCCAATATTATACAAAATTGTTTGCAGATTCACTAGTCGGCCGCCAGGGCCTGCTCCAGATCTTGCTGGATATCTTCTACCGTCTCCAAACCTACTGATAAGCGTATTAACCCTGCGGTAATACCAGAGGCTTCGCGATCTTCCTGAGAGATTCTTGCGTGAGTGGTACTGGCATTGTGTGTAATCGTGGTGCGGGAATCTCCCAAATTACCAGTCACTGAGCACAACCTTGTTTTGTCGATAGTTCGCCAGGCGGCTTCTTTGCCACCCTTTAAATCAAATGACAGAATCCCTCCAGAGGCTTTCATTTGTTTAGCAGCCAAGTCGTATTGCGGGTGTGACGTAAGCCCCGGATAGTGCACTTTTTCGACTGCCGGGTGAGACTCCAGCCACTTCGCAAGCACGAGTGCGTTGCGAGAATGCTGATGCATACGCAGCGACAATGTTTCTAAACCCTTTAAAAATACCCAGGCATTGAACGGGCTCATGCAAGGACCAATGCTGCGCATGTACGAAGTCAATTCATCGATAAGCTCTGTTGAGCCTACCACCGCGCCACCAACACATCGACCCTGACCATCCAAATACTTGGTAGCCGAGTGGATAATAACGTCGGCGCCCAGATCAAGCGGTTTAAGCAGTGCGGGTGTGCAAAAGCAATTATCAACCACCAACTTGACCCCGGCACTTTTAGCCACAGCAGACATTGCTTCAATATCGGCAACTTCAGTTAATGGATTGGTCGGTGTTTCCAGATACAGGTAACGCGTTTTATCGGTAATCAAACTGGCCCATTCGGCGGGGTCAAAACTATTGGCCCAACTTGCTTCAATGCCGTAGCGAGGCAGGAAATTTTTGATCTGATTAACGCTGCTACCGAACATGGTGCGTGTACAAACAATGTGGTCACCTGCGCGCATGCTGCCCATAAACAACAGATTAATGGCCGCCATGCCAGACGCCGCCGCGATACAAGCCTGGCCGTGTTCCATGGCGGCAAGCCTTTTTTCAAATACCTGCACAGTGGGGTTGGTGAACCGGGCGTACAAGAGCCCTTCTTCATCGCCGCTGAAGCGAGCCGCAGCTTCGGCGGCGTTGTTGAAAATGAAACTCGACGTCGCAAAGATGGGTTCGGCATGCTCCATCATTGAACTGCGCTCGAAGCCAGCTCGCACTGCCAATGTTTCGTCACCTAATTGATCGTGCAGTTTTTCCCCCGGTTTATTACCAGGTTTGTGGCCTGCTCCTTCACCCTTTCCATTACCCTTTCCGGTACTGAGGGAGGGTTTTTCCGTTGATGCCATCAGTTTTTCTCTGTTAGATGCACAGCAGCTTCGTTATACTGCGATTCCTGACTTTAACCAAATTATGCACTTGTGCGTTTGCTTTTTTTACGTATTGCCTTTATGAGTTTGCCGATAGTGCCAGCCTGGTCACACGGCTCGCTGCTGCAAAACACTTGTGCCGACCAGCTGGACTCGGCGGTATCTGCCTATAACAACGGCAAGGCATCGAATAAGGACCTGACCAAAGGCCAGGTCGAAGAATTGTTTGCGCAACTAAAACAAGACTGTGATCACCTTCCACAAGTACATCACAACCTGGGTGTAATGGCTGCCGAGGCTCAGCAATGGTACCAGTCTATAGAGCATTTTCAGCGCGCTATCGCCAATGACACCCGTACTAACATGACGCAGACTCAACTACTGGCTATTCATCAATACAAAGCAGCCTTGGCGTATAAAAATGCGTTGGGCGCAACATCATTGAGAACGGCAAAACCACAATTTAGATTGCAAGACTCTGACGACAAAAATCAAGCCTACAGCTTGCCACCAAAAAGCGAGCTACACAGCGTGTCCACTGTTGACTACGAACTTTATTCATGGTGGGAATCTGCCGGCCAAGCGTCAGCCGCTGACTGGTTGGAACACTACACACCCGGTTATCCTCCGGCAGAGAGCGACGATGCCAAAAATGTCAGTTGGACCGATGTTGCCCGCGATATCTCATTCACGGCTCAGGATGCTGTTGTCGTGCTAAGTTATCAAGTCGACAATATCGAGAAACGCACTTTGCTCTTAATGCGATTACAAAACAATCGCTGGAAAATTTATAGAGAAACCACGCTATGATTTTCATCGCCTTTAAAAAAATTGCCTCTGCAAAAAATGTGAAGCCCTACCGTTTAGCGTGCACTTACGTCGTTCTTATATTAACAATGCTGTTTAGCCCTTGGCTACACGCCAGCGAGACCGGCGCAGAAAACAGCTCACTATCAAATAACAATCAAAGCTCTTTTCAATTAGACATATTAAGCGAACAAACACTACAAGCCATGGTGTCTGGTCAATGGAAAATAGCAACGCAGTATGCAGAAAGATTGGTTGATCTATATCCTGACTACGCTTTGGGACAACTCCTTCTATCCGAAGCTCATAGCGTGTCTGGCATGTCAGGGACCTTGCTGCAAAATGACATTAACTTCTCTCGAGAACTGGTTGGGCTTTTACAAGAGGCAAGATCACGACTACTCCAGCAAAGCCCTGTCACAATACATAACTCGGTGCACGACTCGGTGAATATACCGGCACACACCTCAGCGCAATCAATCAACAAAACTCATTTGCAGCCAACCGAGCTCATTCAAATTGGTAAGCATATTGACCATGTTGTTTTAGTCGACCTGAGAGCCTCAACATTGTTTTTATTCGATACTAAAACGACGCCGCCAGCGTTGGTTAAACAACACTACATTTCCAGTGGAGAAGGTGGCTATGGCAAAACAGCTGAGGGCGATCTGAAGTCGCCACTGGGCATCTATCGTATTCACGGATTCAGAAGCGACGACTCTTTACCTGCATTGTATGGCTCTGGCGCATTAATGCTGAACTACCCAAATGCGCTAGATCGGGCACTTGGACGCACAGGCTCAGGTATTTGGTTGCACGGCAATCCACGCAGTAACCGAAGTCGATCCCCGCTGTCGAGCGAAGGCTGTGTCACTATGGCGAATGATTACCTGGTCGCACTGCATCGTCAACTAGATCTTAATAGAACGCACGTGGTATTGAGTCAGTCCGTTAACTGGCAAGACCATGAAAAAAGCACTGTACGACGCGAGCGTTTTCAGGAACTGTTTAATCAATATCAACAGGCATGGGTAAACAGTCGCGTCACTGATTTAACTGCCTTATACACACCGGATGCACTACCATCGCACGTTCGACTCGACGAACAGGCTGTGTCCAAAAAGGTTGGATTACGCTCAAATAACGGCAGTCGCAAAATCGAGCCAAACGGTATTGAGCTGCATGCCCTGGCTAAGTTGGATGCAAGTGATGTGTCTTTACTCATGAACCCCAGCACCAGGCACACACAAGCAACACAACATATGGTTATGTCATTCGAGTTGACTGGCAAGCACGGCGCAACGGTGACGCTCTATTGGGAACTTGGGGATAATGGCTACTGGCAAATTAAACGCGAGGAAATTGAGTCCGAAAAAGCCTGATTTCTCATTTTTTACATACTTAACAGGATTGTGACGATGATTGCGATTTCTGTGAACCAGTTCGCTTTCAATGCCCCGAACGCCCCGTTCCGGCCCGCTAATGCATCACTTGTCACAATTGATCGTGCACGCGCCCCCAGAAAAACATTGAAATAACCCAGATATTGCATCAAGAACCCAGTGAATCAGCCGATTTTATTGAAGTACGGGGAAAATGCGTACAGAGGTTTTTTTCTGTTAACCATGCAAGCGGATGTTTAAAAAACTCTTTCAATCAAAAGACGAACCAACAAAGCCAAAGCGCCGTACTGAAGCACGGAAGCCGGCTGGTAATCGTACTCAAAGGACCAGAAAACAACATCAGAAAATTGATGTTGCTGACTTGCGAGTGGGTATGTTTGTCGTTGAACTCGATAAGCCATGGGAAGAGTCCGGGTTCATGTTTCAGGGCGTGGAAATAAAATCAGCATCCGATATTCAAGCTGTCCAAAATGAATGCAGTTTCGTGTGGGTCGACTACGACGAATTTTCCCTGAAAAAACACACACCCGCCAAACATGCGCCCAGTGCAAAGCGTGCTGGCGTTGGTTCTGCTGATACTGGCGTTTCTGTTGAAGACGAGTTCTCTGCAGCCAAAGAAGTTCACTCCCTTGCCAGTGAAGCAGTCTCAACCTTATTCGAAGAAATACGACTGGGTGCTGAAGTCGATGGCGGAAAAATTAAACAAGCTGTAAACGGTTGTGTGGACAGTATTCTACGCAACCCGGATGCATCGGTTTGGCTCACGCGCATCCAGGCTAAGCACGAAGCCACCGCCCAACACTCATTAAACGTTGCAGCGCTGAGTATTGTTATGGCAAAAGCTGCTGGCATGACTCAACGAGAAATGGAAGATGTGGGTGTCTGTGGCATGCTGCACGATGTTGGTAAGACAAGCATATCAACAGAAGTACTTTCCAAGACCGGCCCGTTGACGCCTGAAGAACAGGCCGAAATGCAAAAGCACACACGCTATGGTCGAGATATTCTGGTCTCCACCAAAAGTGTTATGTCTGGTGCAGCTGATGTTGCTCATTCACATCATGAACGAGAAGATGGACAGGGCTATCCGCGTAAACTGCCATCCGACTCAATACCCATATTTGCCAAGATCGTGTCCATCGCAGAAGCTTACGACACGATGACAACCAAGCAGACTTATCGCGAGGCTATCTCGCCCTCCGAAGCACTTCAAGAACTTTACTCTTTAAGGGGTAAGCAGTTCGACGAAGACATGGTTATTAAATTTATCGATGCCGTCGGTATATTCCCTCCAGGCAGTATCGTTGAAATGCTCAATGGTGAAATCGGGATTGTGCTTGCAAACACATCCGATAAGTTGCGACCGCGTGTCATTCTGATATTGGATGCCGCAAAAGAGCCAGTTATGCAGCAGGTTGTCGATCTATCGCAAATGGATGTCGACAGTGAAGGCAACGCCTATCAGATTAAGACCACGTTAAGTGATGGTAGCTACGGCATAGATGTCGCTGACTTCCAGCGCGCCGGTCTGCGGATGGGCTAATCCAGCCCTGTCGCTAAGTTGTATTGACAACTTAGCCAATTCTCCGATACTCTGTGCTAAATCATCGTGTTTAGCTTAGATGCAACTCAACCAGCACTCCCCCATCCCATTGTATCGACAGCTCGCTGATCACATCAGCGGGGAAATAGACACTGGTGTGCACTCAGTAGACACAAAAATCCCGTCAGAAAACGATTTGGCTGCTCGATACCGCATAGGCCGGCCCACCGTTCGCCAGGCAACTGACCTACTGGTTCGCCAAGGCAGACTGGAGCGTCGACGAGGCTCAGGTACCTTTGTGTTGCCGCCAACACGGTCCATTGATTTACTCTCTCTTGCAGGCACCAGCGCTGCGCTGCAAAAAAGCGATTTAAATGCACAGCTGGAATTAGTCAAAGAACCCGTTCGTGAAAAACTGATTGCGAGCGAAGAGCATCCAGATGCGACGCGCTACGCCCAAGATTATTATTGTATTGAACGCCGTGCCACTGTTGATGATGCAGCTGTCCTGTACGAAACCCTGTGGTTCGACACAACGCTATTCCCCGCTCTCGATGAACAGATTTTAAAAGACAAATCATTATCGGCCTTGGTACGTGATGTCTACTTTCTGGAACCCAGCTCGGCGGATCAAACTTTTTCAGTTATCCATGCCAACCAGCGTCAGGCAAAGCAATTAAACACAGCGGTTGGTACTGCCTTGTTACGCGTTTACCGTCAACTGCATTTTGGGGATAATCGCAACGCCCTGCATGCAGAAATACTTTGCCTGACCGATCGTTTCGCTTTTTCTCAAACACTTTTTCCTACCAGCGCTGCTGATAAGCTCAGCAATTCAACAACGCAATAACATAAATAAAACAAATTAAGTAAGCCAAATAAAGTAATCAACATGAAGAAAACAACATGAAAAACAGCGGATACTACAGCCAGTTTGGCGGTGCTTTTATACCAGAGATACTGGTGCCCACTTTCGATGAATTGGAATCAGCGTACCTGGAAGCTCGTGATGACGAGAATTTTTGGAAAGAGTATCTCGAACTCATGTCCACCTATTCATGTCGAGCAACACCGATTTCCAGACTGGATAATTTATCCAAGCAAATTGGCGGCGCAACCATTTACGTCAAACGTGAAGACCTTAATCACACAGGTGCTCACAAGGCCAACAACGTAATGGGCCAGGGTTTACTCACCAAACGGATGAAAAAAACCCGCGTTATCGCCGAAACCGGTGCAGGCCAACACGGGGTTGCAACAGCGACTATGGCTGCCAAGTTTGGCTTTGATTGCACTATCTACATGGGCGCGCATGACGTTGAAAGACAAAGACCGAATGTTTTCTGGATGGAGCAAATGGGCGCAACAGTGGTTGCGGTTACCGAAGGTAGTCAGACTCTAAAAGATGCGATTAACGAAGCATTCAGAGATTGGGTGACTAATATGGACGATACCCACTACGTCTTGGGCACAGCCTGCGGCCCTCACCCATTCCCGGAAATGGTGAGTTGGTTCCAATCCGTTATCGGTACAGAAGCACGGATACAAATGCTTGAACGCACAGGTAAATTACCAAAGCGAGTTTACGCCTGCGTCGGTGGTGGTTCTAACGCAATGGGCATTTTTAGCGGCTTTTTTGACGATAAAGAAGTAGAGCTTGTTGGTGTTGAGGCTGGCGGACGTGGACGTGGCAGTGGTGAGCACGCAGCGCGCTTAGCCTACGACGATGCATCTATTGGTGTGGCTCAGGGGTATAAAACGTTTTTCCTGCAAGACCGGGACGGACAAATGCAAGATACGCACAGCGTATCTGCCGGACTCGACTACGTTGGCGTATCACCCATATTGAGTCACTTGCATGAAACCGAACAAGTTCGTTTCGAAGCCGCTACTGATGACGATGTGGTTGAAGCCATGCAAAGAACCGTGCGACGCGAAGGTCTGATACCCGCGTTGGAATCCTCGCATGCGTTTGCACAAGCCTACAAAGAGGCAGCTACCATGTCACCTGATGACAATATACTGATTAACATGTCGGGACGCGCAGACAAAGATATTTTCACCGTGGCAGACGCGGTTCATGACCCGAAGTGGAAAGAATTTATTATCGACAAAGCCGATGCCTATCGCCGGGAGATGCACAATGGTTAGTCAAACAGAAAAGCGCCAGACAAAACTGGAAAAATACATTGTTGACGCCCGACAAAAAAAGGATATTTTGCTAATGACCCACATCGTACTGGGCTACCCCAGTTTCGATGACTGCCTGCGCATGGTGGAAGACATGGTTAACGCTGGTGTTGATCTAATGGAATTACAAATTCCATTTTCAGAACCCATGGCCGATGGCCCTGTGATTCTTAAAGCCAATGCTGAAGCATTAAAAGCTGGTGCGACCGTCGAACAAAGCATTGAGATGGCCGAACGCTTAACAAAGGAATTCGATATCCCCTTTTTATTCATGACTTACTACAACATTCTGTTCTGCCAGGGCGTTACCGAATTTGTGGAGCGATGCAAGTCGATTGGCATTCAAGGCTGCATCGTACCCGATCTGCCCCCTGCTGAAGGTCAGGATTACCTTGATGCCATGCATCGCTGTGAACTTGCACCTGTGCATATCTTTACGCCTAATACACCTGAGCCACGCATGCGTTTTCTCGATGACAACAGTGCCGGGTTTATATACAGCGTTGCGCGCAAAGGCGTCACCGGAAAAGACACTGCATTCTCAGCGGAGCTGGAAACGTATTTGTCTACCTGCAGGGATAACACATCACTGCCATTAGCGGTTGGCTTTGGGGTGAAATCGGCAGAGGACGTAAATTTTTTGCGCGGTAAAGCAGACATCGCTGTGGTCGGTTCAGAAACCATACGGGTAATGGAAGAAGAGGGGGTTGCCGGCGTTCGACCTTTTATAGAAACGCTGGTTGCTTAAATTTAATTAACGGAAAATAAATGCCCACACGCGTACTAGTTCCCTCAGGCGTGCTTGGTCTTGGTTTCGACCGTGAGGCACTTGCACGCGGTGTGAAAATGAAACCAGACATCATTTGCATCGATGGTGGCTCCACTGACAGTGGCCCCTATAGTTTAGGAACAAGCACATCAAAATATTCGCGCGCTGCTTGCAAGAGCGAGTGGCGCGACTTAATGAAAGCACGCGACACCTTAAAAGTTCCACTGCTTATTAGCTCTTGCGGCACATGTGGCACTGACGACATGGTGGACTGGATGTTTGACATTACCCAAGAGCTGGCAGTTGAGCTTGAACAATCGTTAAAGGTAGCCCTGTTGTACAGCGAGCAAACCAAAACAACTATTATCGATAAAATGGATGCACAGCAATGCCACGCATTGCAACCTGAAATTCCGTTGGATGCCAACACAGTCAATGCGTGCACTCACATTGTGGCTTTAGCAGGCGCTGAACAAATTCAACAAGCCTTAACCTTAAATGCGGACATAATTTTAACCGGACGGGCAACAGACACAGCCGTTATCAGCGCTCTACCTATTATGCGTGGCGATCATGTTGGTGCTAGCTGGCACGGGGCTAAAATCGCAGAATGCGGGGCCTTGTGCTCTAACCAGCCTATCAGTGGCGTCATCATGCTAGACGTGGATACTACCGGGTTTACCGTGAAACCCTTGGCCGCTAATGCCAAATGCACGCCACACTCTGTGCATGCGCATATGCTCTACGAAAACAGCGACCCGCATCTGTTGCACGAGCCTGGCGGCACGCTTGATGTCACCAATGCAAAGTACACACAAGCGGATGAACGCAGCGTTAGCGTTACCGGCTCAAAATGGATTAAGAGTGATCGCTACACTGTAAAATTGGAGGCCGCTGTGAAGGCAGGTTTCCAATACACGGTCATGGCAATACTAAGAAATGCTCACTACGTTGCCAACGCTCAGCTTTGGCTGGATAAACTCTCTGCCGTATTAGCAAATGAAATCACTAACAGTATGCAGCTCAGTGAAGAGCACTATTCACTAGAGTTTCGTTTAGTGGGGATCGACTCTGTTATGGGGGCACTGGAAAACAAAACTGCAAACCCGGTCGAAGTTGGTGTGCTGGGCATTATTACGGCTCAATCAGAAAGTCAGGGTGAAGAAATCGCCAAACTTATAAATCCGTTTTTACTGCACTACCCGCTTAGCGACAACGAGTCTTTGCCGACGTTCGCTTTCCCGTATTCACCAGCACACTCCAGGCGCGGCGAGCTGTTTAATTTTTGCATGAATCACACAATGGAATTGACAGAGCCCATGGACGTGTTCCGCATAGTCACCAAGCAGGCAGGCTCGCATGTCGAGAGCTAAGGGCGAAATACTGCGCGATCTTGTGTTTGAAGTACGCTCAAAAAATGCAGGCCCGTTCTGGGTGACAGTGGATGTTTTTTGCGGTGAGCCAACGGCCTACGCGCGTGCAAATCAGCTGCTGAGCGCAGAGCGGGTAGCGAAGCTCTATCAGCTGCCATTAGACACCCTTAAACGATTCGAGCTACCCGAGCTGTATGTGCTTAAGTTTAGCTTCCCACGCCCGGTGATTCAGGGAAGCCGCTTTGATCGAGACATGCACGGAGCACAGTACAGCGAGCTGTTATCAGAGCTGACACTGGATGTGAACTAATTGCAATACCCGTGGTCTACCGTTTTCCCGATTCACACGAGACTCAATATGAACCGACGTAACATTCTGAAGAGCGCTTTTGCATTGACTGCAATCAGTGTGCTTAGTCCGGTAAAAGCGGCTGATGAGCCTCTGATTTATACCCCCGAGTTATACGAGCAACTGTTGAGTAGCGGCGAGCCATTTATGCTCGACTTCTTTGCTACTTGGTGCAGCACCTGCCGGGCACAGGAACGAACCATTTCTCAAATTCAGGATGCCAACCCAGACTACGCCAACATAAAGGTAGTAAAAGTCGATTGGGATCAACATGGCAAATCTGACCTGTCCAAGTCATTAGAAATTGCTCGCCGATCAACACTGGTGATGTTCAAAGACGGAAAAGAACTGTCTCGTGTTGTTGCGCAAACAGGTGCAGAGCCGATAGAAGCCCTGTTCGCAGAGGCTCTGCTATAAATAACAATTATTAGCAATGAGTGATTAGCCGAGAATGACCAAACAAATTTCGTTTGGTTAAACTGGAATTAACTTTCCTGCCTGGTTCAATCTTCTATGTGTAACGAGTCGGTTTTGCTTAAAACCGGTTCGGCCAACTTTTGCTTTGGCAAAAACAGTTTAATTTTAATGGTTTTATTATCGTGACTTTCGTTTGGTCGTACGTTGCTGGTTTATTAACGCTCATCAACCCCTGCGTTTTACCGCTGTTACCCATTATCATTGCTTCTGCGCTACAAAATTCGCGATTTGGTCCGCTTGCGCTGGCTGGTGGCCTGGTCGCCTCATTTACCGTTTTCGGTATTAGCATTACTGCGTTCGGCCATTTAATCGGGCTCGACGAACAACGCTTAAACCAGATTGCCGCGATACTGATGGTGGTTTTTGGTATTGCGCTTTTGTTGCCAAGCGCTGGCAATGTTTTTTCTAAAGTGGTCTCTCCACTGGCCAATCAGGCCAACAACAAAATCGATAAACTGCAAAACGGTGGGCTGGCTTCCCAGGCACTGATTGGCGTGTTGCTTGGCGCGGTTTGGTCACCGTGCATTGGGCCCACATTGGGCGGCGCTATCGGACTAGCTGCAAGTGGTGAAAACTTAACTACGGCTGCCATCACCTTGGTGTTTTTTGGGCTTGGTGTGGCCACCATTTTGCTGGCACTGGCCTACGGCTCTCGAGAAGCTTTGGGAGCCAGACAAACCAAATTACGCCGCTGGATGCCATGGGCGAAACCCATTATGGGCGTCACTCTGTTGCTGGTTGGCATCAGCCTTTATTTCCATTTGAATCGCTATATCGAAGTGTGGCTATTGGACGTAATGCCTATTTGGCTACAAGACTTGTCAGTGCGATATTAAGGGTTTGAGACACCAGTTACAAAAATCTGAGCATTTCGGTACATTTACGCCCACGTTTTCCAAATTTCTTCCCTCAGGCTATGTGATCGGCTAGGATGGGCACACAGTAAGATATTGATTTAACAGACTTTTAAGTTAAGCAGTCTTCCGCACAAAAATATTTCTGATTTGGTAACTCTATAAACGGGAAATATTTCCTACCTTATGTACACTATACACTCTGGGACGGCTAAAAATGGAGAGTACTGTCCGTAATTAGCCTTCTGGCAAGAATCAACAGCTAAGACAATAACTCAGTTAGCAACTGCGTTAGCAACAAAAAGGATGCCACTTTGAAAACAACAGAAGGATCGCCACATAAAGTTCGCCTCGCCAGAGCCATAGTCAGTGTGTTAAGACCGCTGATACAAATACTGATTCGTCACGAATTCACTCACCAAGAGCTGAGCGAGCTTATTCGACAAACCTATGTCGAAATAGCCTACGACCAATTTGCCCTGCCGGAACAAGGTATATCCATTTCTCGTGCCGCCGTACTAACAGGACTCAGTCGCAAAGAAGTTGTGCGCTTACGTGATGCGCTCGATGAAAACAAATCATTACTCAAACAAAAGCCTAATCGCGCCCAACGGGTGGTACACGGCTGGTTAAGCGACCCAGAGTTCATGGACAGTAAGGGCAAGCCATTACGTCTGCCAATTAAAAACCAGCACAGAGGTAAAGAACATGGCAGTTTTGTCGCTTTGGTTAAACGTTACAGCGGCGACATTACCTACGGCGCTGTGCTGGACGAACTTAACCTTGTTGGTGTAACCAGTGAGAATGACGACTACACAGTGTCTTTGATTAACAGCGCCTATGTGCCGCGTAAAGACGAACTGGAACAAGTCAGAGTGGTTGCCACCAGCGTATCTGATTTGTTTGAAACAGCGGTTTACAACATGGAAGCCAGCGACAAGGCCAAACGCTTTCAGCGTCAGGTGGTTTATACCGATATCGACGCCGAATACGAAGAGGAATTTCGGCAATTCGCAACCGAAAAGGCCGAACCGTTCATTCAAGAACTCAACTCGCGCCTAACCCAGTACCGAAAAAAATCCAAGGGTAGCAAAAAGTCTGATCAGCGCAGAATGGGCGTGGGTGTGTATTATTTTGAGGGCGAGCCAAAGAAGTCCAAACGCGACCCATAACCCTTACCCTCAAATAGACATTGCTCGGTGGCCATTTTTGCCAACCTTGCACGGCTGCACTGGCACGGCTGCATTGGCAAGCTTTGCAGGCACGGCTGTAACGTCACCACTGTAAAGCACGACTGTACGGGCACGACTGTACGGGCACGACTGTACAGGCACGACTGTACAGGCACGATTGCCGAACTCTTTACGCAAACGGCACTCATACTTGGTTAAGTTCACAAGAGATTATTCTCCTATGCACACTGACCTGGTCACCAAAGCCGCTCAGATCTCCAATGGCAACGTACCAGCATTCATTGCGGGTTTACTAGGTGTAACGCTTCTTTGCGCCATCAGCAGTACGCAGGCTCAGAGCACGGAGACTGCCACAGACCACTCCAGTAAAAATGCATCCGAACTACCCGCTCACGTCATCCGTCGCTTCGGCACACCTCCGGAAGTACCGACCGGCGCTTTAAGCGATGAGCTGACAGCAGCGGTTGATACCGCTTTTGGAGATTCGCTTAAAAACGGTACTTGGGGCCCGGACCAAAATCAGGCGCTGCAAACGATCGCATCATCAGGTGATGCACGATTAGCCTGGCTGGTTAGTGACATCATGCGTATCGCTTCTTCAACTCAGCTTATGGGTTCTTTGGCAATAGCTGCTCGGGACTTGTTGGATATAGCATTCGAACAGGGAAACTATTGGGGTCATACCACCGACCAGCTTATCGGTTGGGATATCCCTGCGCCACCCAACTACCTTAAATACAAGCGCAACATATACACATTAATTGTTAGTGAATGGAGTGAGATCTTCCAGCCGGGCGATATTGATTGGCGTCACGTCTCATGGGGTGGCGTTCGCATTGATGATCGTGCCTACGACACAACAGATGAGCCTTGCAATTGCATACCGGCAGCTGATAACCCAATCGTTACCAGCGCTAAAGACGCTAACTGGCTAGACGATGACGCTGTTGTGTTTGGTGTGGAAGTTAATGGCGAATATCGCGCTTACCCTCGCCAGATTATGGAAGTACGCGAAATGGTTAACGACACATTGGGTGGACGCGATTTAGGCATCCCCTATTGCACTTTATGTGCATCGGCACAAGTCTACTTTACCGACAATATGCCCGAAGGCGTTGAACGCCCTATTCTGCGCACATCGGGTTTATTGATTCGATCAAATAAAGTCATGTACGACCTGAATACATTTTCTGTTTTTGACACGTTCCGTGGTCAAGCTGTCACAGGCAGTTTAGCCGACAAAGGCGTTGCGCTAAAACAGGCTGGCGTTGTGACGGCCAAGTGGGGAGACTGGAAAGCGGCACACCCAAGTACTACCGTGTTGGACGAATCGTTAGCAATGGGACGCGACTTTGATTTTAGAAATACCCGAGATGCTGACGGTCCAATATTTCCTGTCGGCGACGTCGACCCTCGACTATCGGTTCACGAAGACATCGTTGGCTTGGTGGCAGCCTCGGGTACACCGGTTGCATTTCAATTAAGCAAAGTCGTTGAAGCGCTTAACGACAATCAGCAAGTTGAATTTGAAAATATCGTGTTAACGCTAAATGGTGGTGGTGTAAAAGCGGTTGATAAAGACGGTAAAGATTTAGGCGGACATCAGGCGTTCTGGTTTGCCTGGTCGCAGTTTTATCCGGATACGGTTTTGTGGTCAATGTAAAAGTAGCATTCTGACTCTCGAATGAAATCGGGTGTAAACCTCGTCTAGAGCGTCAGGACGAGGGCTAACCGCTGCCCCGTTTCGGAGCATAGGTGGCTGCCGCTGTGTTATTGTTGACCTACGATATCTATTCGATTGGTCCATACAATCACACCAAAGTCTTCTGGAATACTCTCAAGATCATCAATACCGCGATATCCAACTCCTATTTTTTGTAATTTGCATTAGCATGGCTTTGCTTCCAACTTTAAATAAAACAATTTTCAAATCGGTTAGGCCATCCCAAATAAGCCAATGATAATTTTTAGGCACGGGAACATAGCTATTGTGACACTCTTGAGGCACATGATCACTCCAGCCTAACGACAAATATTTTATTAAGCACGCTGGCGCTGTTTTTAAATGCAGCGTGACGATATCAGGGTTTAATTCAGCGTATCCAGGGATGTTGTCGCCACCACCATAAACCGATAGTCGTTTTCAATTCGAGTATTTATGAGCTTGAAAGTAGTCTGTAAGTAGGTGGGCTTCCCCTACGGTATTACTTTTTAAATTTATCAATAGCTGCTCTTCTGGGAATGCAGCCAGTACTTCACTTAAAGTTGGCATAGCGCCAATGAACTTTCCACGAAATGGAAATGTCTTGCCGCCGTCCGCGGTAAATCCATACCCGATATCAAGTGACTTTAAATACGCTACATTTTGCTTTCGAACGACGCTTTTTCCATCGATTCTACGATCCAGCGTCCAATCATGAAACACGATAAATTCACCATCAGTGGTTGGGTGTGTATCGATTTCAACGATGTCTGCACCAAGGTCAAATGCAGCTTTGATTGATGCTAATGTGTTTTCCTGAAAATCATGGATAGGTGTATCGATAATGTTCGCTGTGCAATTCATTCTTTTAACACCTACTGGGTTGTAGGTTTGGTGTAGTCCGCGATGTGCAAGTAATGTTCGCTTATCCGGATTTGCGGAGACAAGCCAAGCTGCATTACCCATGTACAAACCCACAAGCAAAAAGCTGCTATAGAAAGAATCAGTTATGATCTGGAGAGCTTAAAATTTCTCATCTTTATAAATCTAACGGTCACAACTATCAAAAATATCTAGATGCACCTTGAGATTAGAGTTAATTTAGTAATCAGAAGTTACCAAATTTGAAGTCCTGCAAAAATACTACTTCAGTTGCAATTATGACGAATTAGATCTTCACAATCCACACTCTCAACGACCTGCTATCAATTTAATGCCAGCAGTGGTAAACAATACCCCGGTTAAACCATCAATGAATCTGGAAAATCGCAGATAGACTATTCTTACGGAAAGGCCGTTATGGTAAATTGCTATACCTGAAGAAACGCCACGTCATAGTTACTGAAACGAAATAACATCCTGTCTTGCTGACCAAAACCAGCGATGACGGCTCTGGGCTGTGGGTTCAAACGCGTATAGCTGATTGTCTGCTTACTCAACCCAGGGTATCAGAAAGCAGATCCTATTGGAGTTAACAGCTTCGTCTCTGAAGTTCCCAGTGTAGGCGGTCATGTCCGATACAAAAAATAGAACAGTAATGTCGAACTGTATGCAGTATCAACTAAAAAACATGAATACGTATACCAGAAATAGAAGGGAACACCCCTACCAAAGTACTTTAATAAATCCCAAATTCCATGGCCGAAAATCGCGAAAATTAATAATATTGGTGAGTATAAAAATCCCAGAATTGATGCCGCTATTAAAAAGGTAGCGACCAGCGCTTCAGTTTTCGCATAGGTTTTTAGCGATACTGCTTCGATGATAAAGGTAAAATTCATAAGAACTGAAAATACAGCCGCAATCAGCCAAACATGTATTGATGGCAATTGCCAATGTGTGAGTATCAGCATGCCTACATAAGCAGTAGCGGCAATACCCAACATCATCTGACGATTCTAAAAAAAGGACCTGGCTCTACTCATTGAGTGTTCTTTGCTTGCATCTAATTTTCCATTTACATCTGCTATGACCGGTTGAACCCAAGGTACGAAGCAGCCCCTCAATTGAATAAACAACTGGATGGGTTTACATACTCAATGTGCATGAGTGGTCGTGCACTACGCACGTGTTTATGCTGGCTCTTGAGTAAAACGCTAATCAGAAATCAAACGTTTCCCCAGCGGTAAGCTCATTGTGAGCAAAATGGTCGATAGTTCAAATTATTAACCAGTTAGGGCAGTGACACGGGTTCGTTGCTTTGTAAACGCAAGAAAGAAATTATGTCAGCACGGTCCTGAGACTCGGTAATGTCCATATTATCTCCATGTGACATAGCGTTTCCGGGAAAGTAGTTCCTCGAATCGAGTAGAAGCATGTTCAGATTTTCGAAGCTCCATATTCCATTAAGGCGATTGAAAGCAGCAGAATAGTCAAAACCGTCAAGTGTCGACTGCCCACCACCAACAACATTCCACAGACTTGGACCAGTGGCATGTTTGTTGGTCTCGGGTAGAGCGTGACAACCAATGCACTTACCCATGAAACGTTCTTCACCTCTCTGAGGAGAAGCGAAAGCTAACAACGGTTCTATATTGTCTGGTGGCGGCGACTGTGCGCCCTTTGCTTTTAGTAGTTCCACAATGTCAAATAGCTGAGCCTTGCCAGCAAGATGCATTGCAGTATTGCCCTTTTGATTGCGAGAGGTGATTTCTGCACCCAATTCAATTAACTGTCGAGCAGCCTCGACATGACCGGAATCTACAGCAACATGTAATGGTGTGTTTTGATGTTCATTACGAGCATCTATATCTGCGGCAGCAAGAATTAGCCGCTTTATAATGCGAGCTGATCCTCCGATTGACGCCCAGTGTAATGGAGTATCGCTTTTACCAAATTCCTGGGTATTAACATCTGCCTCGGAGTCCAGAAGCACTTCAACAATATCCAATTCATCTTTAACCGATGCAATGTGAAGTGGTGAGCCGGAGATGAAATCTACTTCGTCGATATCTGCACCTTCTGCAATAAGAGTGCGAGCAGAAACCAAATCGCCCGCTTTGATCGCATCATGAAGCGGCCCCGCTTGAACTACCGTGGCAAATAATAAGAAAAAAGCGCCAACTGAGATCTGTGCTGCTTGCATGAGCCTACTTCCTATCCGGATAGCGTTGAATCGCTGGCACCGATCAAATCGGTTTCCATACCAGCGTAGACAAGAAAATAATCACCAGATAGTTGTAGTAGATCGTTACGGTATCGCGACATTGTGTATCTCCTCTACATAATTCAAATACGGAGCTCTAGATGTTTCTACAAAAACCTATTACGGGAATTTAGTCAAGGACCGGTTTGGGCAATTTCTCACCGGTTAAATGAGTATAGCTGAGCGGCGGCTTTACTATTTCAACTTTTCACAAAGCGGAGCCTCACGGCTCAGCGCAAATAAACCCATTTTTCTATTCTAAGTCTACGAAAATCTAGTTGCGCTTTCCATATTAAGAGCCACAACAGCCAAAGCGGAATTATAATTGCGATATGCTACAGTGAAGCGTGTACTAAACTTTAACGCACCAACGAAACTCCACCGAGAATCTGTGTGCGCTTTGTGCAACAATTAAATAAAAAAAACCCATTCAGGGGTGACTATCTGCCCTCTCGCGTTTCACTATTCGCCCGCAACCGAGTTAGCCTGCCGTTTCCGCATTTATGGAATTATCGCGAGCCCATTCGTATCCTCGATGCTTATTTCCAATCGGTGGATGACCTCGATAAAAGTGCAAAACATAATCGTTATTTGGATGTGCCCTTTTTTCCAGCTGTACTGGTCAGCAGAGATCCAACCGTTATTAAAGCAATACTCTTGGATACCGGCGATAAACCGGGGCAATTTGATAGGGATACTTTGCCAACCGATGGTATAGCGCGCGCCACTGGTGAAGATTCGTTATTGTATTCCAACGGCGAACAATGGCGCATGCAGAAAAAACTGGCGGCACCCTCGTTTGGTAAAACAAAGTTGTTCCAACCAGAGAAATTTGCCGAGTTCGAACAAACCTTCAGAAAAACAGCTGCCGATCGCTTGGAGATTTTGCGTGAACAACAAACTGCGGCGCATGCATCGATTACACCAATTGAACTAGAACCTGAAATTAGTGCCATCATGTTGGAAATGCTGGTGAATAACTTTTTCGGTGGGAATGTTTCCTACTTGGATATTCAAGAGCGCTACGTTCCTAGTTTAACTTTTATGATCGACCATATGGTTACAGACACCATTGCACATCGTATTCAAAAACCCATAAATTTTATAACCGGAAAACACCAGCGCCTTAAGGACGCTGAACAAGACTTTGAAGCACTTACTGACATTGCCTTGGCCGGTCGAGGAGAACACTTGGGTATGTGGAGCCAATTTAAATCAGATGCAACAGACGAACAGTTGCGAAGTAACATACGAGTATTTCTAGCAGGTGCTCTGGAAGCCACAACCTCATTTGCAGGCTGGACCTTTACGCACTTAGCTCGCTCCCCTGAAATGCAGGAGGCGATTTACAAAGAAGTCGAGTCGATGGATGTTTACGACCCTGACAACCTGGCGCAAGCGTCAAGCCTGCTGCAAGCCCTACAGGAAACGCTTAGACTCACGCCGTCGCTCTATTTTCTGCCACGTCGAGCTACTATAGACACAACAGTAAAAGTGGGCCCGGATAGCAAGCTGATTATTCCCAAAGGTACGCACGTGCTGCTAGACGTGTGGCACGCTAATCGTTGCGAGGATTTTTGGGGAGAGGCTGTATCGGGCTACCCTGCCACAGAATTTGTCCCCCAACGTTGGCAAGTGCTAAAAGATAAAGGCTATTCGGCGAAAGAGCTTATGCACTTCGGATTTGGCTTTGGACCTCGTACTTGCCCTGGTACTTCTTTAGGCATGTTAGAAGTTGGTTTAGTGGTTGGTGCGTTTGTAAAGATGTTCCGATTCACAGCCGACGCCCGGGCCGTCGAGCCTAGAGCTGGTGTGTCTACAAAACCAAGTGATGGTGTCACTATTAATATAGAAGTGCGTGAGCCATATCAATAGCTGATTGTCCCTCTGGTAAAAGATTTTTTTAAGAAGAGCCTCTCCTATTCTTTTATTTCAATTCACAACATTACCGTTGTACTGACCTGATAAAAAGCGAATGCCTGCATCTTTACATTTTGTAGTGATTTATATTCGTCACTATCAAATACTAGTCTTAAAGACTGCGCATCCGGGTATTCAATAATGGAAACGTATTGGACTTCTTTGTGGCCTGCGATGGTATCGCATACCTCAAACCGTTGAAGAATTTTTGCCCCAGCAGAGTGCATCAAAGGACCAACAACACTCAAATACTTGTCTAAAGCACTTTGAGAATCAGGATTAAGACTGGTTATGGCGACTACTTGGACAGTCATTGCTTGCACCCTTTAGTTGGAAGACGCTAAAGCACGACCAAATCTTCCCCACCACCACCGCTTTTTTTCATTTTATCCGAACGACTGGTTTGCAGATTTTCTAAATAACTGCTGTCAACATCACCGGTAATGTATTCGCCGTTAAAACAACAGGACTCAAACGTTTCAATGGGGTGTTTGTCGTATCGCACGGCTTCTATCAGATCTTCCAAGTCTTGGTACACCAACCAGTCAGCGCCGATGATTTCCTGAATTTGCTCTACACTGCGATTGTGTGCAATCAGTTCGCTTGCCGCTGGCATGTCTATACCATACACATTGGGGTATCGCACCGGTGGTGCTGCTGAGGCCATGAATACTTTGCTGGCACCGGCGTCCCGGGCCATCTCGACAATTTGTCCTGAGGTTGTGCCGCGCACAATCGAGTCGTCCACCAACAGTACATTTTTGCCAGCAAATTCTAACTCGATTGGTGAGAGTTTTTGTCGAACCGATTTTTTGCGTAACTGCTGGCCAGGCATAATAAACGTGCGGCCAATGTAGCGATTCTTTATAAAGCCTTCCCGGTACTTTACGCCTAAGTGGTAGGCGGCTTCCATGGCCGATGTACGGCTGGTATCCGGAATGGGTATGACCACATCTATGCCGTGCTCTGGGCGTTCACGTAAGATTTTCCTGGCCAGCTTTTCTCCCATCCGTAATCGCGATTTGTACACTGACACGTTATCGATAATGCTGTCGGGTCGGGCAAGATAGACGTATTCGAATATGCATGGTGACAAGCTCGTCTTTTGCGCGCATTGACGCGTATGCATGTTGCCATCGATGTCGATAAAAATAGCCTCACCTGGTTCCAGATCACGCAAGCGTGTAAAACCCAAACCTTGCAATGCCACACTCTCTGAAGACACCGCATATTCGCTGCCGTTGTCGGTGTGTCTAACGCCTATCACGGCAGGCCGAATACCAAGAGGGTCGCGAAACGCAAACACGCCACGCCCAACCAACATGCCAATAACAGCATAAGCACCCTTACAACGCTGATGTACAGCTGTCACAGTGGCAAAAATTTGTTCTGGTGTGATTGTGGTGCTGGGTTTTAATGCCTGTAGTTCGTGAGCAAACACATTTAACAATACCTCTGAATCAGAGCCTGTATTGATGTGGCGTAAATCTGATTCAAACAATTCTCGTTGCAGCTCGGTCGCGTTGGTCAGGTTGCCGTTATGCCCCATCACAATGCCATAGGGTGAATTAACATAAAATGGTTGCGCCTCAGCGGCTGCAGATGAACCGGCCGTTGGGTACCGTACATGCGCAATACCCATGTTGCCTTGCAAGCGTTGCATGTGCGTGCTCTTAAACACATCTCGTACAAGTCCCGGCGCCTTGCGAAGCATCAGACGTCCTTCATAGCAAGTGGCAATGCCTGCAGCGTCCTGACCTCGATGCTGCAATAGCGTGAGTCCGTCATAAAGTTGGTTATTTACTGACTCAACCCCAACAATTCCGAGAATGCCACACATGTTTTATTAAGAGCTCGCTGCTGAGAAATCAAAATGTTGCGCCAGCTCCCGTGGAAGCTGTGCATGAATAAACTTGGCCGCACGTTGTACCGGCGGAATAAATGCCGATTGACGCCACCATGATTCTTGCTTGAACGTTGGAATAAGATGAGCAAGCAAAACAAGCAGGGTCACTATTACCACACCGCGCGCCGCACCAAAACCAATACCCAGCCAGAGGTCAAGTTTACTCCGATCGCTGGCGATGAGTATTTTTTGAAACAAATAGTTAATCAGGCTACCCAGAATCATACTGCCGAAAAATAGCAGCAAGGCGCTGATAGCGTAGCGGGCTTGTGGGCTTTCGATGGTGTCTCTGGGCAGCAATGAGGCGAAGCGAGATGTAAACATTAACGTGATGAGCACGGCCGCCACCCAAGTTGCCAGACTCACCGCTTCCTTAAAAAATCCACGAATAGCGCTGATCGCCACCGATACAGCTATTAGAACCAATATGAACAGATCAATACCAGAAAACACGTTACCTCCTGACACACTCGTTGTGCGCTCGGCGTTCTATCAATCGTAAGTTACTCATTAAGGATAGCTGACTACAATCGCTTCTCTGTCCAACAGCTGCATTACTTTGACGCGATTGGCTTCGGCTTGCTGCAAATCAATCATCGGACCCACTCTGACGCGATAGAGCAAAGTACCAGACTCACTGGGCGTGACGAACGAGGGGTATCCAGCGCGCCGCAGCCTGTCTCGCACTGCCAGTGCATTCTGCTCGTCGCTAAAGCTGCCAGCCTGTACAACCCAGGCTTTCAGCGATTCTGGCTTTAAACCTACGCTTGGCTGTGCAGTCGGCGCCAACGGCTCCTGAACCACCGCAGGTGCAGGCGCTGGTTCCGGCACGGCCACCGTGTTAGTGGCTGGCGTAACCTGTTGCTCAGGCTGTGTCGTTTCAGGGGTGTCTTTGGTTAACGATTTAGTCGCAACCGGCGTAGCCGATAAAATTGTGCCACTTTCAGGATTACCGTCCTCATCAAGGATGCGCGGCGGCTCCGCACGCAGCCGTTCCACCCGCCGATACTGACTTTCGCTGCCCGACCCATCAAGTATCAGTGGCAGAAAAATGACCAACAAGGCAATCAGCACGGCCGCACCCCAAAGCCGTTGTCGCAGACGTACTGTCTTTTGCTCATCAAGCGGGTCGATCGTGCTCATTGCTCGCGGTCCACTGTGGGCGTGTCTGCTGATGTTGGTGCCGACGTGTCTGCCGACGTGTCTGCTGGCGTGTTTACACTGACGATTTTGCGCATGTCCATCAACGTATAAAAAGACCCAGCCACTAATATTACGGTTGGTTTTTCGGTGTCGTTGGCCGCCGCGTGTTTGGCTGCGGTCCAGGCACTGGCGACCGACTCAAAGCCCTCTACCGGGGCGCTCTGAATCTGCTTCACGTGCTGCGTTAAGTCACTCAATGGTGTCGCCCGCGACACGCTAAGCTCGGCACAGTACCAGCTTGAAACCGCAGGCGCCAGCGCAGTTACTATTCCGACAAGATCTTTATCTTTTAGCGCAGAAAACACCGCGTAAATGTGATGATTCGGATAATAACGCAACAAAGTATCGCTCAGTGTCTCGGCCGCTGCCGGGTTGTGTGCAACATCTAACACAACAAGCTGACCATCAACAGTGAGCCGCTCAAAACGTCCAGCCACACTAACCGACTTTAAACCGGCCTTAATGGCATCTTTGCTTACACTGAGTTTGGCCTGCAAGGCATCTATGGCTTCTAATGCGCATGCTGCATTGCGTTGTTGGTGCACACCGGCAAGGTTTGGCTCCGGCAAATTAGCACCACCAATCAACACCAGCCGCATTTTATTTTCACGGGCAATGTTAATTATGTTGGCCGGCGGATAAAGTTCGCCCACAATCATCGGCACACCTGCGCGACCAATCGCCACTTTTTCTGCTGCAATTTCTTCTATAGTGTCGCCCAGGTAGTCTTGGTGATCTAACGCAATACTGGTGATGATAGCGCAATCACAATCCCATAAATTGGTGGCGTCCAATCGACCGCCCAAACCCACCTCCATAATCACCACGTCGCATCGCATGCGAACAAAAGCCACCATAGCGCCAAGCGTTGTGTACTCGAAGTACGTAAGGGTTTGCGTTTTTCGCGCTTGTTCAACCGTGTGCAATGCTTCGACAATAACGTGATCATCAAGCATCTGGCCATCAACGCACATGCGCTCATTAAATGTATCTATATGGGGACTGGTATACGCACCAACCCGTAAACCAGCATGCTTATAGATTTCTGCCAGCAGCGCAACGGTGGAGCCTTTACCGTTTGTACCCCCTACTAGAATAATGGGCATAACAGCAGGGCGTAAACCTAAGTCATCAGCCACGCTACCCACTCGCTGCAAGCCCATGTCTATCTCGGTTGGGTGCAATTGTTCTAGCCACGAAAGCCACTGTTCCAGACTATCGTCAGGCGAAGGAGAGCTCATGCAGATCCTGATCGGAGTTAGTTAGATGGGTCTGTTACTTAGAAGACTTAGCAGACGAAGACTTGGTAGACGATGCCTTGACAGTCTTACCGTCATCCTTCGAATCGCTTGTAGCACCATCGACAACGTCGGTTTTCATATCCAGAGGAATCGGTGGCATGTCGCACAGCTTGGCCAATAATCCGGCTAATTTATCGCGCATTTCACGACGATCAACAATCATATCTATTGCGCCGTGCTCAAGCAGAAACTCACTTTTTTGAAACCCTTCGGGCAAATTTTCGCGAACCGTTTGTTCGATAACCACTCGGCCGGCAAAACCAATTTCGGCACCGGGCTCTGCAATGATGATGTCTCCCAACATGGCCAGGCTGGCGGACACACCACCCATGGTTGGGTCAGTCAGCACTGAAATGTAAGGTATTTTTCGTGTGGCCAGTTTGGTCAGCATAGCGCTGGTTTTACCCATTTGAAATAAAGAAAACAAGGCCTCTTGCATACGAGCACCACCACTGGCACTAAAGCACACCAACGGTATATCGTTTTCCAGACAACAATCACATGCTCGTGTAAATCGTTCGCCAACAACCGAGCCCATTGACCCACCCATGAAATTAAAATCGAACACAGCGACCACCACCGGATTGCCATGAATGGTGCCACGCAACACAATAAGCGCGTCTTTTTCGCCAGTGTCTTTGGCCTTTTGCGTCAGACGATCTCTGTAGCGCTTGCTGTCTTTGAATTTAAGAATATCGAACGGCTCGATTTCACTGCCAATTTCTGAGCGATTATCCGCGTCAAGTAATCGATCGAGACGAGTGCGCGCCGTGATACGCATATGGTGTCCACATTTGATGCACACATCCTGGGCGCGATCGAGTTCTGCCCGGTACAGCACATTGGAGCAGTTATCGCACTTAACCCATAAGCCCTCGGGTACGTTGCCCTTTTCCTCGGAATTGCGAGCACCGATTCGCGCCGGTATCAATTTTTCGAACCAGCTAAGGCCCCCAGCTACCGCACTGGGCATTTTTGACTTTTTTTCTTCTTCACTCACAGGTGGATGATCTCACTTGTCGCCGAACCACTATTGTACTTGTGATTCAGTGCAGTTCGCAGGGTAATTTAGGGGCTACAGGGACCGTTTTGCGCCAAATCGGCACGAATGCAGTTTTGCGGCAGATTTACTACGCAAATGTCATCTTATGTGTGCATTGCCCATTACACCTAAAGCAACACCTTTGGCAGCTTCATCATGGCGGAAACTTTCAACCAATCCGGACTTGCGCGATGCAATCAGCAAACTCTGCAAGCAATTCACAGGAGAATATTGGCGCAAAATTGATCAACAGCGTGAATACCCCAACGAATTCGTCACGCCCCTTGCCTCGCTCGTATTAATATTAAGTACGAGTACGCAAAAACAATCTCTCCAGCAGTAAACAGTACAAACTGCCAAACACCAAGTAACTTGCAAACGCCCTCAACCAAATTTGGACTGGGGCCATCATTGCGGTAATTGCAAATGCGACCGCGGCGATTGCACAACCTGCTAACCAAAAATACGGCTTCTTTTGCAACGTAACAATAACGACGTGTACAAGAGCACCGACCAGCCCAAACAATCCGCCCAGGAAAATAACAGGTATATGACCAACAACAAAGAGTGCGGCGAATCCGACTACGACACCAAAGATTAGCCAGGCAGGAAGCAGCCAGGGATAGCTGTTCGTGGTCACGGATAAGCGCTCGAAAAAGCCCTTAAAGTCCATCTTTAAAATCCTTTTACCGCATCTGTTGTTTAAGAAGCTGCGTCGGCCTCATGTACAGCACTAACAAAGGCTTTTAACGCTGCAATATCTTTAATGCCTTTTGATGCTTCAACACCTGAACTTACATCAACCGCATAAGGCTTTATTTGCGCTATGGCGTCTTTGACGTTATCTACAGCTAAACCGCCTGCTAATATCACCGGCTTGCCTACATTTTTATCCAATGTTTGCCAGTCAAACGCATGCCCGGTTCCACCGAGCTGACCTGGCACATTAGAATCAAACAAAAATGCCATTGCGTTTTTGTATTCTTGCAATGACGCTAACGATGGCATACCGGCACCTAAGCCGATAGCTTTTAAATAGGGCACACCAAATTGCTCACATTGTTGTGCGGACTCTGTGCCGTGGAACTGCGGCACAATACCGGGCAAAAGTTTAAGCGCCTGCTCTACTTCACTTTCGCTTGCATTTAAAAACAACCCAACACGAGTGATAAATGGCGCTACTTCCTCAATGATGACTTTAGCATTTCGTGGTGTGATAAATCGTTTGCTGGCTTCACAAAAGACAAACCCCAAAGCGTCAACACCGAGTTGCTCACTTATTAAAGCATCTTCAATTCTGGTAATACCGCAAATTTTTATGCGTGTTTTAGTTGCCATAGATTGGGACGATAACAGAAAACTCATTGTATGGGATTGAGGGCCAAGGCACGAAAATCGGGAATACCAAATTCTGGTGGGTATGTTGGCTGCACAAAACACAAACCTTGTGCAGGCGCTGTCATTCCCGCCTGCGTGCGATCACCTTCGTGCAACAACTTAAGCAGCCAGTCAGCTTGCTCCTCACCTTTACCAATGCGAATCAAGCAGCCGGTAAGAATACGCACCATATTATGCAAAAACCCATTTGCCCTCACATCAATGGTAATGAGCTGCCCATGCCGCTGCACATCGAGGTGCTGCAAGTCTCGTACGGCATGCCTGGCCTGACAATCCGCCGACCGGAATGCTGAAAAATCATGCGTACCAATCAGTTGTTGAGCGGCACTGTGCATGGCCTTTTCATCCAAGGTCTGTACTACCCAGGATAGCTTGTCTGCGTGAAGCCCAGAACGCGTGCCGCGATTGAGAATGCGGTATTGATAGCTGCGATTCAGAGCTTTGAATCGTGCATGAAACTCATCACTGACTTCACTGGCCCAGTGCACGGCCACCTGCTTACATAGATGAGTGTTAGTACCAAAAGTCCAGGCTTTGATTGGCCGTACTGCCTGCGTATCAAAATGTATAACCTGAGCCAGGCCATGCACACCGGTATCAGTTCTTCCCGAGCAGCTCACTGTTATAGGTTCGTCAGCAATTCTACTTAACGCCTGTTCTACTTCTGCTTGCACCGAATGGCAATGCGGTTGCCGTTGCCAGCCGCAAAATGCACTTCCATCGTATTCAACCGCAAGTGCAATTCTCATAATGATATTTTATTAACTGACACGACGCTCACTGTGCTGTCAGGGCGTGGATTACATACAAATTAACATGCAAAAAAAAAAGGCGTGGCAACAATGAAGTCAACCACGCCTTTTTACACTAAAGCGGACGTAAAGTCCGCGATAGGGTTTTAGTTTAAGAAATTTTGCGCAGCAGAGTTTCAGCTTCAGAAACCTGAGCAGGATTACCGCTCTTTACAATTTCGCCCAAAGCACTGCTGGCAGAATCTTTGTCACCCATGTCGATGTAGGCTTTCGCCAAATCCATCATCGTGTCCATTTCATCTGAGCCATCAATGTTAGCTACGTTGCTTGTATTGATATCGTTATCACTTGTAAGGTCTGGCATTTCCAGATCATCAACCGAAGCGCTACCCTGGTCCATCAGGTCAGTACCGTCTAATTCTAAATCACCCGAGAGCTGATCTAAATCCAGCGTCAGATCTTCGGCAACAGAACCGGCACCATCATTGGCAGCAACACCTGCGCTTTCAAAATCATCAAGACTCAGTGCGTCGTCAAATACGTCGCCGGCCTTGTCTTTTGCAGACAGCGCCGCCGCACCAATGCCACCTGCCACTGCTGCTGCACCGCCAGCAACCGCACCAGCACCACCACTCAGGGCATCTTTACCTGCATCAGCTACGTTGCCAACAGAGTCTGTTGCATCGTCAAAACCCGGGAAATCTAACGAGGTGTCATCAATCAGAGTGTCGCCGCCAACAGCTACTTCTTCTTCAGCTATTTCACTGGCAATTTGTGAGAAGTCACCCGTGGCTTCCAGGTCGGTTTCATCAAAGGCAAACGCAGGATCAAGGCTTTGGTCCATGAGATCTGATTCATTAACATCGGTTGCCATATCACCAGCGTCACCGAAGTCACGACTCACACTGCCCTGAACGTCATCTGAACCTTCGCTGGAGGCAAAATCGTCGGAGCCCAGGGTTGGTGCATCAAATCCACCTTTGCCAACACTTTCTACCGCTGTTTCAGAGCTGGCAAACAAGATGTTACTTGGTTGAATGTCGTATCCCATCTGGCAGACCGTATCCCAATCAGGGGCGTTATCGCCACCGAATCGTTCGTGGTAACTTTCGGCACCTTCAGCAAATGCGTCAGCGTTACCTTGAGCATGCTGAGTTTGCAGCAACTTAAGTGCGTACGCAGGATTGTTGGGGTCTCGTTCAATAGCCTTGGCCAACAATTCTTCCGCCTGGCCATGTAAACCATAAGCAAGGTAGACATCGACTTCAGAGATAGTATCGTCAGGGTCAAGACCTTCCTGGACATTAGGTTCGTCCATTGCTTCCATGCTGGCTGTCATTGCGGCGGTATCATCTACATCATCGGCCTTGGCAACGCCACTGGCTACAGCAGCTGCTCCACCTACCGCCGCCGCACCGGCAACACCGGTCGCTACAGCAGAGCCGATTCCTGTACCTGAACCTGAGCCTGCTGATTCGACTTCACCAAAATCGCCATCAGCGTGAAGTTGCACATCGTCTTCGTCATCCAGAAATTCAACATCGTCACCAACGTCGAGCATGTCTTCGTCTTTGTTGCGACGCTTGCCTAACAGTAAAAGTCCTGCAAGTAGCGCACAAATAGCACCGATGCCAATGACCAACCACTTACCGTACTTCTGGAGTAAGTCCATGTACCACGGTACTTGTGGTGCAGGTTGAGCAGCAGGTTCAACGGCCTCAGCGCCAGTTTCTTCAACCAGCTCAACTTCACCAAGCTCTTCGCCTGCAGCTGTTAACGCGTTTTCACCAGAATCTACCACACCGTTAGCGGCGTCTTGCAATTCCTGGCTGGCATTGCTGCCGCCTTCGGCAACTGCATTTTGTGCATTGGCCAGTAATTCAGAGGCAGACGTACCGGCCGCATCAGAATCGCCTGCTTGCGCAAGTTGTTCTTGTAATTTGGCTACTTCCTGTTGGCGGATGTTAACCAGAGATTCCATGTTCTCGGTGGTGCTTTTAAGTTCAGCCGACTGTTCGTCGAGATCTGTGGTTTCTAAGCGAGTCGACGCGAGTTCTTCTTTTGCTAACTGAAGTTTCTGGTTGATAGCACCGAGTTGTGCATCGGCACTTGCGTCGCTGTTATCAGCTGTCGCGCTTGCAGAGGTACTGGTTGACTCGTTTTGCGCAACAATGTTCAGCTCTTTAGTGCCCAGTGCTTCCTCTTTAGCCGCATCTAAAATACGTTGTGCCGCAGCGCTGATTTCAGTTTGAGCTTCGTTGCCTTGTTCTTGCGAAGATGGTGCGGTTGTATTGGCAGCCAAGCGCGTGCCAGTTGAGCCTCGAATGTTGTCACGATATTCCTGCCACAACTGATTTTGCTCACCCAATTGCGCTAAAGCTTGCGCTTGCGATAATTGCGTTAGCTCATTGCCGTCTGGAATTCGTAGTATGGAGCCTGCTTTAACCAGATTGACGTTACCGTTAATAAATGCACTCTGGTTTGCATTAAGCAAGGCCATCATCATTTGTTGCGCAGATACACCCGCAACAGCGTTGCTCTCAGCAATCGCTAACAAGGTATCTCCACGCTGAACAGTGACTTCGCCACCACCAGAGCCAACAACAACATCGCTGTCTAGTGAATCGAGCGAAACGATTTCTGATGTATTACTTTGTCCATCAACCACAAAAGTGTCAGACACTTCGCTGGATGAACCAACAACCTCTACATCGAATTCAAAATCAGAAGCTGCAAATTGATCAGACTGAAATTGTGCAGCTGCATCAGTGTTCGTTACTTCTAAATCAGTGAGTGATACAACTTCGCCCTCACCACTGAAGGCGTCCAGTGAAATAGCAGAGCTGTCTTCTATCAATTCAACTGAGCCTAACGCCGAAGCATCAATGCCGTCCAGTGAGACGATTTCACCGCCATCAAGTGAAACAGCTGGTGCGCTGCTGGCGACAGTCTCACCAGAAAGATCTTGCGGCAATACAGCGTTGTCAGAGATTTCGATCGACGAACCGACGATCTCGACGTCAAAGCCGCCGTCGGCATCATTTCGCTCAATTGGGGTTGGTGTAATCAGGGACGTATCGTTACGTTGCAAAATGGCTGGCTGCTCGCTTGCGGTATTGCGATCGCTGGCACTGGGTGTCATGAACACAGGTGGGTCAAGCAGAACGGTGTACTCTCGAACCATTCGACCGGCAGGCCAGTCAACCTCAAGCAAAAAATTCAGGAACGGTTCAACGACGGGGCGGCTACTGGAAATTCGAATCACCGGCGTACCGCTCGATTGGTCAACAGAAAAACGCAGATCAGTTAACGCGGTGGTGCGCTCGATACCAGCACGCTGAAACGCATCAGCCGTCGCCAATTTGACGATCATGCCGTCAGCCTCACCTGGTTGTACTGAGGTGAGTCGTATTTCTGCATTCATGGGTTGGTTCAGAGCAGACCGCATCTCGATGTCGCCAAGCCCTAAAGCTCGTACGCCACCAGAAGCCAACACCAAACTAACTGCCGCTGCCGTTGCAAGTTTTCGCACTTTATATATGTCCCGCAAATCGCGTCACCAGACTGATCCTGACCGGAAGCAGGAAAGCCCAGATGGCGCTGTTAACTATCTCAACCGTATTCTATAGCTGAAATTTTCTAGTTCTTCAGCAATTATAGGTAGTCTGCTGCAAGACACTCGGCGATTTGCACACTATTTAGTGCGGCGCCCTTACGTACATTGTCGGAAACCACCCAAAGGTTTAATCCGTTTTCTGTACTAATGTCCTGCCTGATTCTGCCCACATAAACCGCATCGGTTCCGGCCGCTTCGGTCACGGCGGTGGGATATCCACCGTCTTTGTGGTCATCAATTACTTCTATTCCTGCTGCTGATCCCAGCAATTGTCGGGCCTGATCAGCAGAAATAGGCTTTTTTGTTTCTAAATGAATGGCCTCTGAGTGCCCGTAAAAGACCGGAATTCGAACACAAGTGGGGTTCACCCGTATGCTCTCGTCTTCCATGATCTTGTGCGTCTCCCAGACCATCTTCATTTCTTCCCTGGTGTACCCATTGTCCTGAAATGTGTCAATGTGTGGCAAAGCATTAAAAGCAATTTGCTTCGGGTACACAGCTGGCTGCGCCTCCTGCCCATTCAATAATCTGGCAGTTTGTCCGCCCAGCTCCTCGATTGCCTCCTTACCAGTGCCCGAAACAGCCTGATAAGTGCAAACATTGACACGGGTAATACCAAACGCATCGTGTATCGGCTTCAGCGCAACCAACATCTGAATGGTTGAGCAATTTGGGTTAGCGATGATGTTTGTCGCCTTGTAACCCCCTATGGCATGCGCATTAACTTCCGGCACGATCAGTGGCTTGTCGTCGTCGTATCGAAACTGCGATGTGTTGTCGATAACCACACAACCGGCTTGCGCTGCGACAGGTGCGTAAATTTTTGACACCGACGCACCCGGCGAAAACAAGCCAATTTGCACCTGGCTGAAATCAAAGGTTGCCAAATCCTGCACAACTAATTGTTTCGAGCCGAATTCTACTCGCTTTCCCGCGGAACGTTCGCTTGCCAAAGCATAAATATTGCGAACAGGGAATTTGCGTTCTGCCAAAATCGACAATATCGTTTCACCCACCGCGCCGGTTGCACCGACTACTGCCACATCAAACTCTTCAATCATTTTAATGCCTGTATGAAATTTCTGTGTGATCTGGAGACCACGATCAATTAACTTTTGAAAACAATGGGCAACACATGTTGCAGATTGTTACGAAGCTTGCATTGCTGCGACAACTGCATCACCCATTTGTACAGTGCTAACGAGGGACTCGTTGCCAGTTTTGCTTGTGCCTGCGATGTCTGCGCATCGCACGCCATTTTTTATAACCGTAGCGACGGCAGTTTCGATTTGGTCCGCGGCAGTTGCCTCGTTAAGTGTGTACCGCAACATCATGGAAACAGACAAAATTGTCGCCAAAGGATTGGCTTTGCCAGTGCCGGCAATATCAGGCGCCGACCCGTGTACCGGCTCATACATTCCCTTGCCGTTAACATCGAGTGATGCAGAGGGCAACATTCCTATGGAGCCTGTCAGCATAGCGGCTGCATCGGAAAGAATATCGCCGAATAAATTGCTGGTTACAATAACGTCAAACTGTTTGGGTTCACGCACCAATTGCATTGCTGCGTTGTCTACATACATGTGCGACAACTCTACATCAGAATATTCTTTGGCCACATCGATCACAACTTCACGCCAAAGTTCAGACACTTCCAGCACATTGGCCTTATCGACCGAACACAGCCGCTTGTTGCGCTGACGTGCAATCTCGAATCCACTCTTGGCAATGCGCCGAATTTCGTCTTCGCCATAAACCATGGTGTTAAAACCGACGCGCTGCCCATTGCGCTCTTCAATACCCCGGGGTTCACCAAAATAAATACCACCGGTCAGTTCACGCAAAATCATCATGTCCAGGCCGCCCACTAATTCTGGCTTTAGCGAGGATGCATCAGCAAGCTCTGGGTATAACAATGCCGGTCGTAAATTTGAAAACAGCCCCAACTCGGAGCGCAGCCGCAGCAAACCGCGCTCAGGTCGTTTTTCGCGCGGCGCTTTATCGTATTTTGGCCCACCAATCGCACCCAACAGTATTGCATCAGCAGCTCGGCATGCACTCAACGTCTCTTCGGTAAGCGGCTCACCACTTTGATCAAAACTTGCTCCACCAAAGGCAAAGGTTTGCGTTTTAATACCTAGCTTGTGTGTTTCATTGACCACATCAAGCACGCGAACAGCCTGTTCTACTATTTCGGTTCCAATGCCATCACCTGGCAAAATAACAATATTTTTTGACATAGATTTTTTCGCTATCGGGTATGAGGAGCAAATGGCTTGCTCACTAAGTTATTGTTTAGTGTTTACAGATTCAGTACAGCTGCATTCAAGTCACTTCAGCTTTTACTATAATTTCTGTTTCGTGCGATGCATCCTCAAACCACGATTTCATAGATGCATCGTCCAACACTTTTTCAAAGTACGCTTGCGTTAGATTCGGTGCTCGCACACCGTAGGTTAAAAAGCGTGAAGCTATTGGTGCATACATGGCATCAGCGACGGTGTAGTGACCAAATAACCAGGGACCTTTACTGTCCATTAACGCCTGCTCTAGCAACTGCACAACTCTGTCGATGTCTATTTCGGTTTCAAGATCGGGTTTAAAGTCCTCAACCCGGCGTCTGCAATTCATTGGCATATTGGCGCGTAGTGCGTGGAAACCACTGTGCATTTCGGCACTGACCGCACGAGCGCGGGCTCGATCTGTTGCCGACTCTGGCAATAGTTTTTTATCCGGAAACTTATCGGCTATGTATTCACAGATTGCCAGCGAATCCCACAACACCAGGCGACCGTCATACAGAACCGGTACTTGCCTGGCAGGACACAGTTCATCCAGCATTCGCTCACCGTCGTCAGTGAATAACGGTATACGAACTTCATCAAATTTAATGCGCGCGTGTTTTAACAATATCCAGGGTCGCATTGACCAGGATGAATAGTTCTTATTGCCAATAATTAAACGCATGCCTTAGCCAAATAGCCATGGGGCAGATTGTTTGCGTTTTGCTTCGTAGTCTTTAATGGAATTACGTTTCTGCAGCGTTAATCCAATATCATCCAACCCTTCTAATAAGCAGTCTTTACGAAATGAGTCGACATCAAATGGAACTACTTCCCCACTTGGGGTCGTGATTGTTTGCTCGGCTAAATCGATAGACAAGCTATACCCTGGTGTATTTTGGCATTCATCGGCCAGCCTATTAACAATGTCAGCGTCAAGCGCTATCGGTAACAGTCCACTTTTAAACGAGTTGTTAAAAAAAATATCCGCATAACTTGGTGCAATAACACAACGAATGCCGTAGTCGTCCAGCGCCCAAACAGCGTGCTCACGCGACGAACCACAACCAAAGTTTTCACCCGCTATTAATACCTGTGCACCAGCAAAGCGCTCTTCATTTAAAATAAAGCCTGGATCAGGTTTACGTTCGGTAGGGTCTTGCCCTGGATAACCCGGGTCAAGGTAACGCCATTCATCAAACAGGTTAACGCCAAACCCACTGCGTTTAATGGATTTTAAAAATTGCTTTGGAATAATGGCATCGGTGTCGACGTTAGCGCGCATTAACGGCACTGCCAGACCATTGAGTTTGGTAAATGCTTTCATTAGAAATCCCTCACATCAACAAAATGACCTGCAATAGCAGCAGCGGCTGCCATAGCCGGGCTCACCAAATGAGTTCGACCACCTTTACCTTGACGCCCTTCAAAATTTCGGTTTGAGGTTGATGCGCATCGTTCGCCCTCACCCAACTTGTCGGCATTCATCGCCAGGCACATGGAACACCCTGGCTCACGCCATTCGAATCCGGCATCAATAAAAATCTTATCAAGGCCTTCTTTTTCAGCTTGTTGCTTGACCAGCCCAGACCCTGGAACAACCAGTGCCTGCATTACAGAGCCAGCAACTTTGCGCTCTTTTATAACTTCAGCAGCAGCACGTAAGTCTTCAATGCGCGAGTTGGTACACGACCCAATAAAAATTCGATCAAGTCTGATATCGCTAATAGGTGTGTGCGGTTCTAAATCCATGTACTCGAGGGCACGAGTCATACCCGCCGACTTGGCTTCATCACTAATTGACGCAGGGTCAGGTACCTGGCCGCCAACTGATGTCACCATCTCAGGTGATGTACCCCATGACACCTGTGGCTCTATGCTGGCAGCATCCAGTGTGACAACTTTATCAAATACAGCATCAGCATCAGAATGCAGTTCTTGCCATGCGGCAATTGCGGCATCCCAATGTTCATCAGAGGGTGCATATGGTCGTCCCTTCACATAGTTGATCGTGGTGTCGTCAACACCAACCATACCAGCGCGTGCACCTGCTTCTATCGACATATTGCAAACGGTCATACGCCCTTCCATTGAAAGGGCACGAATCGCATCACCACCAAATTCAATCGTGTAACCCGTACCGCCGGCAGTACCGATTTCACCAATGATAGCCAAAACGATATCTTTAGCGGTGACTCCCGGGCCGACTTCTCCATCGACACTGACAAGCATGCTTTTGGATTTCTTTTGCAACAAAGTTTGGGTTGCCATCACGTGTTCAACTTCTGATGTACCAATACCAAAAGCCAATGCGCCAAACGCACCGTGTGTGGATGTGTGCGAATCACCGCACACGACTGTCATACCTGGCAAGGTTGCACCCTGCTCCGGCCCGATAACATGAACGATACCCTGGCGAAGGTCAGACATTTTGAATTCTGTTATCTCAAAATGTTCGCAATTGTTGTCCAGCGTTTCAATTTGCAAACGTGATACAGGATCTTCGATGCCTTCGTCGCGCGATGTGGTCGGCACATTGTGATCAGCCACAGCCAACATCGAATTAGTGCGCCAGGGTTTACGACCAGCCAGCTGCAAACCTTCAAACGCTTGCGGCGAGGTTACCTCGTGGACCAAGTGCCTATCTATATAAAGCAACATGGTGTCGCCTTCTTCAACGTGAACTACGTGCGCATCCCAAACCTTGTCATACAGGGTTTTCCCAGCCATTTGAGCAGTCTCCGAACGGTCAATTTATGCACATTTTACGACGCCTACACGAATTACTCAAATTCATATTATTTATATTTGGTATTCTTTATGGGAATACCAGTTATGGACCACCTGAATGGACATACCAGCCATGCAAGCGCTCGTGGCTATTGCTGAAAACGGCTCGTTTTCTCGCGCCAGCGAGCAATTGTTCATCACCCAACCCGCCATGTCCAAGCGAATCGCATCGCTGGAAGCCGAGTTAGGTGTGGTATTGGTCGATCGTCTGGGCCGCAACACCCGCTTAACTGAAGCCGGAGAAAATTTAGTCGTCTCTGCCAGACGGATATTGGCCGATATCGAAGGCAGTCGCGAAGCGGTACGCTCAATCAATCATGAAGTCAGTGGTCGTTTGCGTCTGGCCACCAGCCACCACATTGGTATTCATCGCTTGCCGCCTGTTCTTAAGGCATACACACAAGCTTGTCCACAGGTTGATTTGGATTTGATGTTTATGGATTCAGAGCACGCCTGCGATTTAGTGTCTGAGGGCTCGATTGAATTGGCTATTGTTACCTTGCCAGAAAAACCAGCGGACAACTTACACACGCAACTTGTATGGCACGACCCATTAGCGATTGTTTGCGCAAACGACCATCCGTTACATCGGGCAAAAAATGTGAATCCCAAACAGCTTGCAGAACACCCCGCTGTTTTACCCGCACGAGGCACAGTAACACGCGGTATTGTACTCGACGCTATTGCGCCTCACGATGTACACATCAAAACATCACTGGAAACCAATTACCTTGAAACGATAAAAGTCATGGTGTCTGTTGGCTTGGGTTGGAGTGCATTGCCAAAGAGTATGGTTGACGAGTCCTTAACAGCATTACCTGCCAAAGCGATTACCATGCATCGTGAGCTGGGTAGTGTGCGGTTAAAGGATCGTACCTTGGGTAGAGCTGCCAATGCTTTGCTGGAGTTATTGCCAGAGCGTTAACTTACAAATCTGTGCGGTTCTAAAAGGTGAAATTTTAGCCATGAAAACATGGACAGAATAGTTCAACGAACAACAGCCATTGAGCTAGATGTTCTTTTGCTTTTTTCGCACGAAATTAAAAGCAACTGTAACGGCAAGAATGAGCGATGATATCAAGGCAATATTGACAAAAAACGGAACCCACATAATTCGCCTACTATCTTCCCACGGGCTGCCAAGGCCACAAAATGTCTCAGGAAAAAATATGGGCGTGTAGCGCTGCATATCCACAAATATGTAAGTCAGCGGAAATCCCCGAGGCATTGAGGCCATCTCAGCATGGTTGCTCACATCCGAGCATCCAAACGAAGTTGCAACGACGGAGATAAGCGCTACAAGCGCGGCCAAAACGACTTGATATCCGTTTATCACGAACTTTCAGCTACCATAGCTCTTTGCGCTGGTTTTAGATAAACGCAATAGTAAAGACGCACTAAAACGAATTATTCGCTGCGAATAATTTCTTGATAGTCTCCGTTAACATTGAGAGTAATCGTTACTGGTTCTTTGTCACGGTTTCGCCAAAACCATCCATGTTCACCATTGAAAGGTGCAACAAAACCCCCGTCGCCTTCAGTAACTCCACGCCCTTTCTCATAGGTGTTTGATTGACCACCGCCGTGGGCGTGCAGGTCAAAGTTGACTCGTCCACCAGCAGATGTCCAAACGTATTGAATTTGGTCGCCTTCATTCATTGCAAACTTTGTTTCATTACGATCTCCTGGCTCAAGAGTAAAAGTTAATGTGTCTCTCCAGGCCTCCTGAGCGTGTGCTTTACCGACAAAGACGTTAAGAATACCGTCGATTAAGTTCAATGATTGACTGCCTCCCTCCTCTTGGTGATCCGTCTCAGCCTCATGACTAAGTTCGTGTTTTATTTCTCCCATTTCGGTCAATCCCAAAATCCGCCCGCCTCCAGTGGGGTCAATGCCATACTCTGCAGGCAACACAACAACGACAAGAATTAACGCTGCACCGATGGCAGCGATAAGAGTGAAACGTTTTAATTGGGCCAGGCTGGGCAGCTCATCCAAACCGGGTTTTTCAATATTGAACATAAAGATCGTCTCTTAATGAGCGTGAAAGTGAAGATAGCCAAAAATGTGCTGCGTCATGAGTGCAAGACCCAGAAAGATCATCACACCATTTGCGCCGATAGCGTACTTGGAGAAATTATCGCTTCTGCGTAAATACCCCATGACAATTAGGATTACACAGAGCGCCAATATCTGACCGAGTTCGACACCTACGTTAAAAGCTAACAGGTTGGGCAACAGCCCATCTTCTGAAATCTGGTATTCCAAAATCTTAGTCGCTAGACCGGTGCCGTGGATGAGGCCGAAAGCGAAAGTCGCTGCTTTAACATTCGGCTGAAAGCCAAACCATTTTTTAAAAATGCCAAGATTGTCGAGGGCTTTGTAAACAACCGAGAAACCAATGATTGCATCAACGATATAGGCATTGATTCCCCAGCTAAATAAAACGCCGACAAGCATTGTGATTGAATGTCCAATAGCAAAAAGACTTACATAAATTGCTACATCCCGAAACTTATACAGAAAAAATACGACGCCGAATAAGAACAATATGTGGTCGTATCCTGTGACCATGTGCTTTGCACCAAGATACATAAACGGGATAATGTGCACACCCCAAATCTCTTGTATATAGCCTGCATCACCTGGTGTGACGTTATGTGCATACGCGGTGCTGCATGCGAACATTGTCATAACAAGCATAGTAACTGAGGTTGATGCGTACCGCTTACATGCTACCAGGGGCATACAGATATCCTTTTATAAACTGAACGATTTACAGCCTTATTTCAGTTGCGTCTCTGAAGCTACCTCCTTCAACAGCCACACGAAACGCTACTAATTATTATTCGAGCGCTTATCCCGAGCTGCGCGATTGGCTGGTGCAACATTTTTAATTATGTGGACGACAAGTGTAATACCAGCTATGCCTCCTGCTACCGAGAATATAGACAGACCGAAAATATCTAAGTTCGATAGTACCAGCTTGAGAATCATAGAAACAAATACGATTGCCAGCAAAATGTTTAAAATATAATTCGCTCTACTAATTTCCATCTTCTTCTCCGTTCGTAGCACACAAACTACTTATAAAGCGAAATAACAATGTGAAGGCTGCACTCCAAATAGAAAATGAACGCTCTGGGCCGAAGCCGTATATACGCTACTCAGCAGCCGCGCGCGCCTTAACTAAACGATATTAAATAGGTATAAATCAAAAAGGAATATCGTCGTCAAAATCAGCCGTTGCTGCAGCGGGTGCGCCACTGGAGACTTCATTTGAAGCAGGCGCTGCCTCTTGAGCTTCGCCACGGGCAATACGCCAGGCATTCAGGTTAGTAAAGTATTTATCGTTCCACTCTCGACCGCGTAAATCAAAGTCAACCGTAATCTCATCGCCTTCGGAGTAGTCATCAATGATTGTGCACTTGTCTTGCGTTAACTGAAACTTGACCATCTGTGGAAATTTTCCATCAGCCACTTCAATAACAAATTCACGCGCTTGAAAAGACGCTGATTTTTGTTCTGTGTCAAAGACTTTATGTAAACGACCTGATGCCTTGTATGCCATAGAGTGTTCCGAGAAAAAGAATTAGTTGTAAGAGCCTGTTACGCCTGCGGTGGAATAACAGGAGTATCTGATTGAACGTCAGCATTTTGTCCACGGTGTCGTAGCGCATGATCAAGTAAAGTTATAGCCAGCATAGCTTCAGCGATCGGGGTTGCGCGAATACCAACACATGGGTCATGTCTGCCCGTGGTGATCACTTCAATTTCTTCACCGCGCACATTCACGCTTCGCCCGGGTATGCGTACGCTGGAAGTTGGCTTCATGGCAATGCTGGCAACGATATCCTGGCCAGAAGAAATACCACCTAAAACACCACCCGCGTTGTTAGATAAAAATCCTGCGGCAGTAATTTCGTCACGGTGCTCGGTGCCACGCTGAGCAATACTGCTAAAACCTGCACCAATCTCTACACCCTTAACTGCATTAATACTCATTAATGAATGTGCAATATCTGCATCGAGTCTGTCGAACACGGGCTCACCCAAACCAACAGGAACACCAGAGGCAACAACCGTAACTTTGGCACCGATAGAGTCACCGTCTTTACTGAGTTGTTTCATGTAGGTCTCTAATGACTCAACCTGCAATGCGTCGGGCCAGAAAAAAGCGTTGTTCTCGATTTCATTCCAATCGAAGTTATTGATATCCAGTTCTATAGGACCCAGCTGCGACAAATAGCCACGAATTTGTGTACCGTACATTTTATGCAAGGCCTTTTTCGCTATAGCACCAGCAGCGACACGCATGGCTGTTTCTCTGGCCGACGAGCGCCCACCACCTTTATAATCCCGGTGACCAAACTTCTGCTGATAGGTGTAGTCAGCATGTGCAGGCCTAAACTGGTCTTTAATTTTGTCGTAGTCGCGAGAGCGCTGATCGGTATTGCGTATCACCAACCCAATCGGTGTACCAGTTGTGACGCCCTCAAATACACCCGAAAGAATATCGACCTCGTCAGCTTCACGGCGCTGGGTGGTGTAACGGGACTGCCCAGGCTTACGCCGGTCCAAGTCTTTTTGTAAATCACTGCTATCAAGCTCAATACCCGGAGGGCAGCCGTCTACCACGCACCCTATTGCGGGCCCGTGACTTTCGCCAAAGCTTGAAACTGAGAATAGTTTGCCAATTGTATTACCTGCCATACGCCAATTATACCGCCGATAGCTGGTAGTAAACCGTTAAGTTGAGGCACTAATCAAAATTTATCTGGTGGGAAAATGTGCAATCGCTCTGGGTTAGTGGGCGGGCCCAACGCAAGTCGGCGCAATTGGCACTGGATAGGCTGGGGAAAAAAAGCTCCATCAAGCCTGACGCGGTGGACTTGCTTATGGGCGATGGGCACCCGTACCGTAAGTTTGAAAGAGCTCAATACTTGTATATCAGGGAGCCTTTTTTTGGTGCACGGATGAGTTCTTACACTCTTTCTATCACAAACCATAAAGGACGTTATGATAAATGTGCGACATGAAGTCGTCGGTTCGATTGTGGCCAATCAAATTGGATTTGATGGACGCCACTAGTTGTTTCACCAACTGTACTTTATGAGGATGTGCGGTGGCGGTAACGCGCCGTGCCAAGCCCT
>Ga0209187_1000297_pt1 | contig 99684 bp, 70 predicted proteins | sample BantaG_FD_187430 | JGI IMG/M metagenome (GOLD analysis project Ga0209187, IMG submission 187430) | Marine algal microbial communities from Bantry Bay, Ireland - BantryBay_4 metaG (SPAdes) (version 2) | ecosystem: Host-associated > Algae > Red algae > Unclassified | place: Bantry Bay, Ireland...
TCTGGCTGATCTTCGGCCGACTCTTGCAACTGTTCGAGTTAGTAATGATGAGGCGGGAGCACCTGATTGCTACAATACGGGCTCAAAGGCCCTTAGCCCAGGTCGGGTTGCTCCCACCATCTCCTGCAGGCCGGCCGGCCTGCAGGAGACCCTTTCCGAATAAACGGATCGGCACGCTCTTTGAAGCAGAAATTCAACAGACAAGCCCCGGGTGGAGCGAGGTACGAGCGGAACCCGGGGGTAGCTGAACCTCTGTGAGCCGACCGGTCTGCCCCTCTGGATCAGTTTGGGGCTTCGTGTCCGGTCGGAACGGCCTCATGGCTCTGAGGGCATCTGGCTGCCTATGATTCTTTGGCCGGACGCACCATTAGGTGCCCTGTGTCATTCCGCCTTGCGGGACTACTCATCTCTCTCATGCCAGCTGCGCCAGTCTTCGGGATTGTTTATTCGACAAGCATGGAGGATCATTGCCCCACGGGGCCAACCCCATGGTGGCCGGTCCCCCGAGCCAAGACTCTTGTGAGTGACGAGTTATGAATGATGAATTTTGAGTTTTGAGCGGCGAAGCTGGCACAGCACTCAACATTCAACCACTCATCATTCGTCATTCGTCATTCGTCATTCGAACCAACAGCCGTGGACGTTCCACGGGGTCAAGCACGGGTCAAACCCCATGGTGGCCGGCTCCAAGAGTCAATCCCATCCAGAAATAAAACATGAACAGGGCACGAATCAAATCGTCACTTGGAACGCAGCCTTTCCGACTCGATCAACTCTGATCAATCTAGGCGGTACAAGGCCGAGGGCATGGCCGAACGAAACGGACCGGCCAAGGCCTTGGCGTCGGCTTTGATGTAGATCCATTCCTGTTCAAGCTTGGCGTCCACGAACTCGGAACGGGGATCGCCGCCAGCACCATAAACCGAAGCCGCAGTCACGCCCGGCAGGCCACCGGACTCAGCCATGACCAGATGATGTTCAGGAACCGAGGGAGAATTGGGCTGAACGTACTCGATTTGGAGCTCCGCCGAACCGTCCTCGCCTGCAACCTGTTGCGAATCGTCGCCAGAGCGGCTGCCGACATACAAGAGCAAGGCAATCGCCGCTGCGGCTGCCAGCGCCAGACGAAAGGAGGGCTTCAACACCCCCTTACGCGCGGGCGGGGCCGGGGGCGGCATATGGCGGAGGGTTTTGCCGAGTTCGGCGCGGAATGCGCGCGGGAATTCCACGGAGTCGAACACGGTGGCGTCGGACAGAAGTTGTTGTTCCAGGGTGGTCACGGAAAATCTCTTTGAGGATAAATAAGAAGGAATGTTTATAAAAATTTAGCTCACTTGGACATCGGCGAACACCGGACGCGCCTCGGGCATCACCGGGGGTCGGACATCGGTGGCCGGTTCGGCGTCCAAGTGTTTGGCCAAGGCTTTGCGGGCTCGGTGCAGGATGACTTTGGTGTGCGTCACCGATTTGCCGAGGGTGCGCGCGATCTCGCTCACCGGTAATTGTTCGCGGTACTTGAGCCACAAGGCGGTTGCCTGGGTCTCGGAAAGTTCGCGCTGGACGATCGACCAGAGGTTCTCGCGGGTCTCCCGGTCCGCCATCTCGTGCGCCGGCGAACGTTCGTCGGAGAAATCGAAAACCTCATTCACGTGCGGCTTAAGCCGGCGCAGATGACTGACCGCGAGATTACGGGCGATGGTGTAAAGCCACGGCGAGAACGGATACTGGATCTTAAATTTGCCGATGTTTTTATACGCGGCGATAAACGTTTTTTGCAACAGGTCCTCGGCATCCTGACGCGAAGGGCTGCGGGTCAGCAAGAACGCAAAAATACGCCGGTCGTAACGACGGACCAACTCCTCGTAGGACCGCAAACAGCCCGCCTGCGCGTTGAGCGCGAGTTCGCGGTCGTCGAGTTTAGCTAGATGACTTGCGTTTTCGCTAGGTTGTTCGCTGGGTTGTTCGCAAGGTTGTTCGCGGGCTTGTTCGCTCTGACTCATTCCCGGTCCCGCTTCGATTCGGCTTTTTCCAGGTCGGCCGCAATCCGCCGCTTCATCATGTCGATCATGGTATCCGAGTCGTGACGGAATTTCAGTTCCACCGTGCTGCCGTCCACCGAGGTCTTCATCGCATCCATGAACGCGGCCGCGTCCTTGTCGGCCTTGGCGCTGGTCCGCGCAAAGGCCACCAGCGTGTCCAACACTTCGAGCATCAGTTCGGCCGTCTCGGCATCGTTGGCGAGCAAACTCACCGAGCCGTCGATCGACCCCTCGGCTTCGCGCACGGTGACCAAGGCCGAACTCGCCTGCTTGAGGATCGCGGCCTGCGCCTTGAGTCCGCGCATCTTGTTGAAGCCCGCACCGCCAGCAAACAAAAATTCGCCGCCTTTCGGCAAGGGAATGCCGGCGGCGTTGTCGTCGGCGAGCGTGGCCGGCGCTTCGTCGGCATCCTGTCCCTGCAAAGTGTCGATGGCGCGGAACAGTTGCTTTCGGTCGTCGGTCATCGCGATCATCTTGCCGCTGGGATGGATGAACGAATACATCTTCTTCCGATCTTCCACCCAAGAGTGGACGGTATGGGTTTTGTGGGCGAACGATTCATAGCGATCGTTTTCCAGTGCCAGTTGGATCAGCTTTTGTTGGTCGAACGCGCCATGCATCAGCACCACGCCATTCCCCGGCTCGATGCCGTCCGCGAACATGGTAATGCCGGTGAAGTCTTTCAGCGGATTGAATCCCAGTTTGCCGGCCATCTTGCCAATTTCGTCGTCCTTGTCCATCTTCAGCACCTGTTCGAGCATGAAAGTGCCAAGGGTCGTGGCGCGGAAGGCTTCGGCATCGACGTGCACCACCATTTTCACGCCGCCCGGCACATGGCCGAGTTCCAGCGGTGCTGCCAGCACGGCGACCGTCGCACCGGACAAGAGACTGAACCCCAGTAAAAGACAGAGGGGCATACGCGGTATGCAAAGCCAAAACGACAGCAGTTTGATCAATCGATTCATCAGGATGTAGGTGGTGCGTTGGAGACAAGGAAGAGCTTCCATATTATACAACGGAGTTTCCGTTCGGGTTACACAAAAAACCGATAAGCCCGCTGCCCTGCTGTCAGTACATTTGAGACGACTGAACAATACGCGGGCATCCATCGGGGCTTTTGAACGTTTTAGACATATATTACTACTTATTGGTCCTTGTGACTATGCAATGACGCAATACTGGTGTAGTTTTTGGCACATGTGGAAGTTGGTTCTCACGATGTTGATGTTGATTGTGCCTGCGACGGTGGTTCGCGGGCAAACCCAGTTCCGTATTTCTTACGACGCAACCATTCCGACCAGCCTGCGAGCGACGGTGCAGGCCGCGACCGAACGCGCGGCAGCGGCATGGACCCGCGTCTTGCGCGATGACGTCACCGTCAGCCTGACCATTTTCTGGGAGTTCAACGAGGAGAGTATTCGCAAAGCCAGCGGTTCGACCCGCTATGCCCGACGCCCCTATGCAGATTTGATGGCGGCGATGAAACTCGACGCCTCCAGTGCCGACGACGTGCTGGCGGTCAACAACCTGCCGTCCGGTTCGATACCCGTGTACCTGAATTACACCTCGGACAACCCCAATGGGCCGGGTTCGGCAGTGCCTTACCTCGACAACAACGGTGATGGCAACAACACCATAGTCCGCGTTCCGCTGGCGCTGGAAAAAGCCTTGGGCATGCGCAATCCGACGGCTGAGGGCGAGGATGGCAACATCCTGTTCAACGGTGCGCTCGACTGGGACTACGATACCCGTGACGGCCGGATCGCCGACGATGTCTTCGATTTCGAAGTGACCGCGCTCCACGAACTCGGACACATTTTAGGGTTTACCAGCCGCATCGACAGCCGCCTCAACCTGTGCGCCCAACGCGGCCAAGCCGCCGTCGCCTACGATTTTATCACCCCGATGGATTTGTTCACCTACTCGGAGGACAGCGCGTTCTTCGGCGCGGTGGATTGGTCGATCGACAAACGCGCCCGCTACTTCTCCCTCGACGCCGGCATCACGTCCATCCAGCCGTTCGCCACCGGCCTCCAACTCGCAGGCTGCGACGGCGGCGGCAGTGGCTACACCCGCGGTCATTGGCAAAACCGCAACTTCGGCGAGACCGCGATCGGCATCATGGATCCCGCAACCATTCCGTTTCAAACCATCACCGCGAACGACCTCCAAGTGATGGATGTGATTGGCTGGGACACCGGTATTCCGCTGACCGAACTCGTCGGCTTCAACGTCGCGGACGGGCGCTCACAGATGCAATGGCGACAAGTCGCCGACAGCCCTAACTACTCGATTCTCGCGTCCAGCAATCTGAAGCACGCGTTCAGTTCGGTGGCGCGAGTCAGCGGCAACGCTTGGTCTGGTGACCTGCCGGCGCTCCCGAACACCCGCCTCCTGCTCGTTCAAGCAAACCCACCAGCCAAACGCGCAGCGAACGCGTTCAAGGCGGTGAAACCCATCCACTTCAATCCGGAAGCGCATTGCGACTCCGAAGCGTGCGCGTGTCACCATCATGCGGTGGATAGTCCGAACCCAGCCAAATAGAAGTTGTACCGAAGGTAGCACCTTTTTCCAAAGAGGTCCGCACCGCCATTCCAAGGAAGCAGGTGACGGCACAGGTTGCCACTCGTCCGTCAAGGAACACTCGCCAACCTATCAAAAATCAAATCTCAACACTCAACAATCCACACAACCGACAATCAGAACGCCGCACACAAAGAGCGGCCGGGTTGCCAATGAACAACCCCAACACCGCCTTCTACGTGGGGATCGATTGATGATTTATGATACGTTGTTTTTACCCCTGGTTTTTGATTATTTTAAGTCCGAAGGGCGTAAACCACTAGCCAAATATATTTGAAATGTTGAAGGTCATCGAACCGACGCCGAACCTTCTACGACGAACCACGGAGTGGTGGCAAAAAAGTAGCCCCGGGTGGAGCGAAGTACGAGCGCAACCCGGGGTAGCTGAGTACCTTTTAAACCGACCGGCCTGCCCCTCTGCACCGAACTCTTCGCTTCATGTCCGGTCGGAACGGCCTCATGGCTCTGAGGGCATAATGCTGCCTTTATTTATTCTTTGGCCGAACGTAGCAGGGATCGCCATTCAAAGGAGGACAGGATGTTTGTTGTGACCGTCCCTCCGGGACTCCCTGTTCTTTCTCGTGGTTCCGGGGGTTGCGCTACGCTCCACCCCCGGCTACTGTCTTCCGTCCCTCCGGGACTCAGCGACATGACCCATACATTTTTAAAAAACCAGAGCACTAGTCGGATGTCACCGCTAACGCGGCTCGTGCCAAGTTCTCTCCCATTCGACTAAAGGAATTTGAAAAGTTTGACTCATTTAGTCACGAATAAGCAAAGCAGGATCTAATTACCGATTACTGATCACTCAAAAGCCCGCAGGGCGCAAAACCACTGATCACTCCAAAAGCCCGCAGGGCGTAAAACCACTGATCACTCCAAAAGCCCGAAGGGCGCAAAACCACTGATTACTGATTACTGACGACTGATCACTCCAAAGCCCGAAGGGCGTAAAACCACTGATCACTGATCACTGACGACTGATCACTCCAAAAGCCCGCAGGGCGCTCCAGCGCTCGACTTCCCCGCCGCAGCAGGCTAGCGCAACCGCCGATGATTTTCAGCAGTCTGTTTCCTGTGTTTGCCATTCTCGGTTTGGGCTTTGCCTTGACCAAGGCAAACCGCTTGTCGCGGGAGGTACAAAAAGGGCTGAACGCGCTCGCGTTTTATGTCGGGCTGCCGGCGCTGCTGTTCCACAAAATCGGCGTGGCCGAACTCGGCGGTGAAACCGCCGCGCCACTATTTTGGAGCCTCATGGCCGGCACCAGCACCGCCGCTCTGCTCGGACTCGCGGCGGGGGTCGTGTTCCGGTTTCCGAAGCCGTCAATCGGGGCGCTAGCGCAGGCTTCGTTCCGTGGCAATCTGGCGTTCATCGCCTTCCCCATCATCCTTTACGCCACCAGCAACGACGACCGCATCGCCACGCTTGTGGTGTTCACCATGGTGCCTGCAATCATCGTCTATAACTTGCTCTCGGTGGTGCTCTTAGTCTTCTGCGGACCACCCAGCGGCGGGCATCCGATCCGCACCACGCTGATCAAACTCGTGACCAACCCCCTGCTCATCGGCTGCTTCGCCGGACTCGCCTGGAACGCGGTCGGGCCAACCATGCCGCTGGCCATCGAACGCCTGTGCGACTCGCTCGGTCGCATGGCCTTTCCCATGGCCCTGCTCGGCATCGGCAGTCAAATCGCGCGCACCCCCTTCGGTGGCGGCAGCCTGCGCGGCGCGCTACTTTCCTCCGTGTTGAAAAACGTCGTGGCGCCGCTAGTCGGCTACGCGGTGGCACGGTTCGGGTTCGGGCTGGAAGGCATGGATTTGCTGGCGGCGGTCGTGCTGCTCGCCACCCCCACCGCCGTTTCCTCCTACGTGATGGCCGACCAGATGGATTGCGACAGCGAACTAGCGGCCACTGCGGTCGCGACTAGTTCGATCTGTTCCATCGCCTCGTTCGGGATTGTCTTGTGGTTGTTGGGTTGAGGCATTGGCCCGCATTTCTAATCGGCCCTAAAGAACCTTGGCCCACCAAGGAACGCTCACAAAAATATCAAAAATCAAATCTCAACACTCAACAATCGACAACCAAAACGCCGCGACAGGAGCCAACGGTTCGGCAACAAACACCGCTGACACCGACACCTCCTCCCGCGTGGCGGACCCAACTACTCCCGTCGACGACCAAAAGCATAGACGAACATTTACCCCACGTTGCATTGCTTCCTCGCTATCGATACTTCCCGTCGACTCATCGATATTGATCAAGTAGATTTCCTCGGACTTCATTGGATCTAAAATTTAAAGTTTTCGAGGAGTCCGGAATCTCGCGCCGTGAAGGCGAATGGGCTGGGTTCGAGGCGATTGCGGCTCATTTCTGGGAACTCGGCTCGCACGCCACCTTCCATCTTCCACCTTCCATCTTAAACCCAACGGCCATCAACCATCGGCAAACGCCGCGAGGCAGCAGCAATGGCCACCTCGTCGTGCGACACCATCACCACCGCTTGACCGGACGCGGCACAAGCCTTCAACTCGGCAAGTAAGCGGTCGCGATTTTCGGGGTCGAGATTGCCGGTGGGTTCGTCGGCGAGGAGCAGAGGGGGTTCGAGGAACAGGGCGCGCGCCAGCGCGGTGCGTTGCTGTTCGCCGACGCTGAGTTCGGACGGGAGATGGCTCGCGCGTTCGGCCAGACCGAGGCGGGCGAGCAAGTCGTTGGCGCGGTCGGTGCGTTGCGGGGGGCGGGATGCGGGGTCCGGGGTGTGATCACCCTCCTTGCCACGCCCCGAACCCAAGGCAAGCCCGGCCGCCAACACGTTGTCGCGCACGCTGAGATAGGGGATCAAATGGAAACGCTGGAACACAAAGCCGATGCGTTCGCCGCGCAGGCGGGCGCGCGCGTTCGGCGGGATTCCGGTCAGTTGCGAACCGGCGACATGCACCGAACCGGCATCGGGTTCGAGCAAGCCGCCGAGCAAAAACAGCAAGGTCGACTTGCCGCAACCGCTCGGTCCGTGCACCGCGACGAACTCGCCCGCGGCTACTTCAAGCGAGACATTATCCACCGCCTTCACGCGAACGCCGTAGCTGTACTGCAATCCTTCGGCTCGGAGAACCAAGGTCGAATCGGTGGGCGGCTTGGTTGTTGCCGTCTTTTCTGAGATATCGTTCATGCGGCTATTGCGGACTCGAGCTGTCGACCCGGTACTTTTCGTGAACTCGAATCCACGGCTGTTCTTGGTCGGTGACTTTGCTGATGGTGATGGTGAGATGGCGCAGGTTGCCCTCGCGGCGTTCTTCGCTGAGCACGAGGTGGTCGAACTGACGGTTGGCAAAATCGGCTTTGCGAACGGTCGGCCGGTGCACGCCTTGGGCCGCGAGATGGACTTGGATTTTCTTCAACCAATCGTCGTGGCTGCCGTCGACATGGGCCGAGACGGTGTTCACATATTTTTGCGGTCGGTCGACCCACTGGGTGATCTCGGTGACCCCGAGCAGATTGGTGAACGAGCGGAACAGCGGCGGCACCGGCAGCCGCAAGGACTCCGCCGGTCCGACTTTGCGCCAACGGACCGGGGCCAGTTGGTAGCCGCAGGTGGTGCAAGGTTCACGCGGCACGAAGTCATGTCCGAACACACAAATGTCCGGTAGTATTTGCGCGCGCGCCTCGACTCCGAGCAGCACCAGTCCAGCCAAGCCGACCAGCAAAAGCTGGAACGCGGCAGCCGAAACAGATAACCAAGGATGAGGAACGAGAAGTCGCACAAATTCAATCAACGCAAGAATCGTCCACAGGTCAAACCAGAGTACACAAGATCAACATGAAGAAACGCCGCCGCCACATCGCCACCGGACTCCTGCTTGTCATGCTCTTTGCCGGTCTCGCGTTGTTCGCGTCCTCGTCTTGTTGCCACATCCACGTCACCGAACGCTCCCCGGACAACCCCGTGCCCATCATTTATCATCCGCAATACAACATCACGTTTTTCGGCATCGAAAAACTCCACCCCTTCGACTCGACCAAGTACGGACGCGTGTTCGATATGCTGGTCGAACGCGGCCTGATCGACCCAGATCGTATTGTCCGCCCCGGTACCGTCACCGACGAACAACTCCGCCTCGTCCACACCGAGCGCTACCTCGACTCGCTGAAGCAATCCAAGACGGTCGCGCACATCGCCGAGATGCCACCGCTCGCCAAGCTCCCGAACCGCAGCCTGCAGTGCAATCTGCTCAAACCCAAACGCCTCGCCACTGGCGGCACCATCCGCGCCGCCCAACTCGCGCTCGCCCAACACACGGAGGGAGCGACGGGCTGGGCGATCAATCTTTCCGGCGGCTATCATCATGCCAAGGCAGATTCCGGCGAAGGATTTTGTGTGTTCGCCGATATTCCGATCGCCGCCGAAGTGCTATGGCAAACCCGCCCCGAACTGCGCATCATGGTCATCGATCTCGACGCCCACCAAGGCAACGGCTTCGAAAGCATTTTTCAAGACGACGAACGCGTCGTCATGTACGATCTGTACAACAGCCAAGTCTATCCCGACGATCAGGCCGCACGCGCGTTCATCGACCATGATGTCCCGATCGCGTCCGGCACCGGCGACAAGGTCTACCTCAAGCTACTCAAGAACACCCTCTCCCCCGCCATGGCCGCCGCCAAGGCCGACCTGATTATCTACAACGCCGGCACCGATATCTTCGAGGACGACCCGCTCGGCGGGCTTTCGATCAGCCGCGAAGGCATCATCGAACGCGACGACTACGTATTCCGCGCCGCCCGCGACGCCGGCGTGCCGGTGGCGATGGTCATGTCCGGCGGCTACACCAAAGACACCGCCAGCATCATCGCTGATTCGATCGAGAACCTGTTCGAAGAGAAGTTGATCAGCGCAGATTGAGGGAGGAACTTTTTCATTCTTGCGACCGGTCGAACCCCGATCAATGTCCGCAGCCATCTCGGTCGAGCTCACTCGCAATCGGCTCGGGCGGCCCCTCGCCATCCAGGGTTTGAAATTTGAAATTCGAGATTTGAGATCCCGAACGGCGAAAATCCTTTATGGCAGAAGTTTGCCATGGAGTGGCAAGCGTTTGCCACAAGGTGGCAGAGTTTTGCCATACTATGGCAAGACCTTGCCATAACGCGAATCAGCGCTTCTTCTTGCCGCGGCCGCGTTTTTTATAGGTCAAGCTGCCGGGCTTTTGCGCCTTGCCCGAACCGCCGGCATGCATCGCGCGCAGCTCCATGATTTGGTCGCGCAGCATGGCCGCGCGTTCGTACTCGAGCGACTTGGCGGCGTCTTGCATCTCGGTTTCGAGTTCGCTGATCAGTTCGTCGGCGCTCATGCTCTTGCCTTCGGCGGCCATCATCAGATCCGGTTCTTTTTCGCCGGACAACTTGTACTTCAGACCTTCCGTAATTTCCTTCACGATGCTCCTCGGCGTGATGTTGTGGTCTTTGTTGTACTGGAGTTGGACCTTGCGCCGAGCCTCGCAAACATCGATCAGCTTCTGCATCGATTTGGTGATCTCATCCGCGTACAAAATCACTTTGCCGCCGATGTTGCGGGCGGCGCGTCCTGCGGTCTGGATCAGCGAGGTCTCCGAACGCAAAAAACCCTCTTTGTCCGCGTCGAGAATTGCGACCAACGACACCTCGGGCAGGTCGAGCCCTTCGCGCAGCAGGTTGATGCCGATCAGCGCGTCGAACTCGCGCTTGCGCAAGGAGCGCAGCAGCTCGACCCGCTCCAGCGCATCGATATCGGAATGCAAATACTTGGCGCGCAGGCCGGCGTCGCGCAGATAGATGGACAGATCTTCGGCGGTCTTTTTGGTCAGGGTGGTGACCAAGACGCGCTCCTCGCGTTCGGCGCGGAGTCGGATCTCCTCCATCAAATCGTCGATCTGGGTGCCGAGCGGACGCACTTCGATTTCGGGTTCGATGATGCCGGTCGGACGAATGACCTGGTGCACGACCTCCGGGCATTTCTCCCGTTCGTAGGGGCCGGGCGTGGCGGTGACGAACACGATCTGGCCGACCACCTCTTCGAACTCATCGAAGCGCAGCGGCCGATTGTCGAGCGCGCTGGGTAGGCGGAAGCCGTGTTCGACGAGGGTGCGTTTGCGCGCCAAGTCGCCGTTGAACATGCCGCGGATCTGCGGCACCGAGGCGTGCGATTCGTCGATGATGGTGAGGAATTCGCCCGCGAAATAATCGAGTAAGGTGTACGGGCGCTCGCCTTCGCCGCGTCCGGTGATTTGGCGCGAGTAGTTTTCGATGCCGCTGCAAAAGCCGATTTCTTGGAGCAGTTCGAGGTCGTACTCGGTGCGCATGCGGATGCGTTGCGCTTCGAGCAGTTTGTTGTTCTTCTCGAACCAGGCCACGCGCTCCTCCAGCTCTTCCTTGATGCCGGCGATGGCGGTTTTGATTTTACGGTACGGGGTGACGAAGTGCTTGGCGGGCGAGATGTTGAGGCCGTCGAGTGCGGCTTCGACCTTGCCGGTGAGCGGGTCGATTCGCTGGATCGCGTCGACCTCGTCGCCGAAGAAGGTGAGGCGCATGCCGGTCTCGTTGTAACTCGGGAAAATGTCTACCGTATCACCCCGAACGCGGAAGGTGCCGGGCGCCTTCTCCATCTCGTTGCGGGTGTATTGAATGTCGACGAGCGCGCTGAGAATTGCGTCGCGATCGACCTCCTGGCCGCGTTCGATCTGGACCAACATGCTCATGTAATCCTCGGGCGAACCGAGTCCGTAGATGCACGACACGGAGGCGACGATGACCACGTCTTTGCGGTTGAGCAGGTTGTCGGTGGCGGCGAGGCGCAGGCGTTCGATGTCCTCGTTGATGGCCGAATCTTTTTCGATGTACGTATCGGTGCGCGGCAAGTAGGCTTCGGGTTGGTAATAGTCGAAGTAGCTGATGAAAAAGCTGACGGCGTTGTTCGGCAGGAAGGTTTTGAGTTCGGCGTAGAGTTGCGCGGCGAGCGTTTTGTTGTGCGAGACCACCAGTACCGGTTTGCCAGCGTGCGCGATGACGTTGGCCATGGTGAAGGTCTTACCCGACCCCGTAACCCCTTCGAGCACCTGATGCTTTTTGCCCGCGTCGAGTCCGGCGCAGAGCGCAGCGATCGCCTGCGGCTGGTCACCGGTCGGCTTGAACCCCGAGACCAGATCGTACAAACTCATAGGTCGGGTGCGGGCTGCGGGTTACGGGATGCGGGTTGCGGGAGGCGGGAGGCGGGTTGCGGGAGGCGGGTTGTGGGTTGCGGGAGGCGGGAGGCGGGTTGCGGGGTACGGGTTGCGGGAGGCGGGGTGCGGGCCATCGAGGCCACCGGGCTTTGCGGCGGGGCTACGGTGCCCGGGCTTTGCGGGGAGTCGGGCGCATCCGGGTCGCTTGGCGGATCTAGCGGGTCCGAACCGAGCGGCAGCGCCGGGTCGCCTATATCGGAGGGCGTGTCCGGGACGTCGTCCGGTGGCTCGACGGGGTCGGTCGAGTCGGTCGGATCGGCGGGTGGCTCAACCGGTTTCAGGGGCTCAGGCGGTTCGGGTTCGGGCAAGGCAGCGGCTTGTACGTTCACCGTTTCCGGCGACACCGATAGAATCTGCAAACCGGGCGGCGGATCAATCTGCACGACTAAGTCGTCGCTACTCGCGGGGGCGAGTCCGATGCAATCGACGAACGCGCGAATGCGCCTGAGATTGTTTCCATCGAGGCTGTCCTTCGCCCCTTTGACCGTCACGGACACCTCGCTCGGCTCAACCGACAACGCGGTGCTGCCGGCATCGGCGAGGGTGCGCACCACGACGTGGTTCAAGGTGAACTCGCGCGACTCCTCGACCCGGCTGCGGGTGATGGTCAGCTTGTTCGGCACGATGCTCTCGACACTCACACCGCCAGGAGAGATCACATGACGCGGCAGGATTTCGCATTCCACGATCGCCTTGTCGCCGTTGCTGATCGGCACGACAATCCGGAGTTCGCTCGGGTCGAGACGGAGGATCTCGTTGCGCGCGCCACGGAAATTCACCAGCACGGAGTTCACCGACTTTTCCAGCACCACCCAGTCCGAACTTTGTTCGACGGTGACGTCGTCGATGGTCAGCGCCTTTTCGTTGCGCGTGAGTTCGTTGATGCCGAACCAGGTCAGCAAGCCGAGCACACAGGCCAGCGTGAGCCGGTGCGCGACGAACGACCCCAATTGTTGGAGGTCTAACATCAGGCGGACTCCCCCTCGAAAATCTCGTCGATGACATCCGACTCGACCGGGTCGGGCGCGGCGGAGGATTCGAGCGAACCCGGATTGGTTTTACTGCCGGGCCCTTCCTTCTTCGCCGGGCCACTTTTTTTCTTCGAACGCTTGATCATCAGCGTGCTCATCAGGCGGCGCAGGCGTTCGTCGTCGAGGCCGCGGCTAAGCTTGCCTTTGTAGGCGAGCGAGATGGTGCCGGTCTCTTCGGAGACGATAACGATGATCGCGTCGGACTCATAGGACAGTCCCTTGGCGGCCCGGTGGCGGGTCCCGAGTCCGCGGCTCATGTCCTGTTCGCTGAGAGGGAATACGCAACTGGCGGCGGCGATCCGGTTGCCGGCGATGATGACCCCGCCGTCGTGCAGCGGCGCCTGCGGATAGAAAATACTGGCGAGCAGCTGTGGGTCGACCGAGCTGTCGAGTTGCACGCCTTTTTCTCGGTAGGCGCGCAAACCGATGTCGCGTTCGATGGCGATCAGTGCACCGATCTTGCGTTCGGCGAGCGAGCTGACGGCGGTCACCACGTGCTCGACGAGTTCGGAATCGGCGGACTGAGTCTTCTCCGTGCTCCAGCCGCGTAGTCCGAGTCCGGCAAAGGCGCGGCGGATCTCGGGGGCGAAAATGATGAGGAGTCCGAGCACCAGCCAGAGGGACAGTTGGCGCAGGGCCCAGTTCAGGGTGCTGAGATCGAACAAGCTGGAGAGTGCCCAGAGCGCGCCGAAGCCGAGCAGCAAGCCGGTAAGCGTCTGCGCGGCGCGGGTGCCTTGGAAAAATCTTAGGAGATAAAAATAGACGCCGATGAAGATGCCGAGTTCGACGATGAACTTCATGATGGCGGTCGGGTCGGAGAACATTAGCAGGCCTCCTGTCGTGGTGCACTTGCCGGCGCGCCTGCGGCTTGGCCCGCGTTCAGGATCGCGTCGATGACGTCGGCGGCATCGCGCGACTCGGCCATGTCGTGCACGCGCAGGATATGCGCGCCGTTGAGAATCGACGCGGACAGCCCGGCCAAGCTGCCGGCGAGGCGTTGGTCCACCTCGCGTCCGGTGATTTGGCCGAGCATGCTTTTGCGCGACAGGCCGATCAGCAGCGGGCGGCCGAGTTCGGCGAAGGCGGGCAGGCCCGCGAGCAGTTCGAGATTGTGGTCGAGGGTTTTGCCGAAGCCGATGCCCGGATCGAGCACCAGTTGTTCGGCGGCGATGCCGGCGGTCGCAAGGGCTTTCATGCGTTCGGCGAGGTAGGCGCGGATATCGCCGACCGCATCGCTGTAGTCTGGGTTTTTCTGCATCGTTCGAGGCGAACCCTGCATGTGCATGATCACGTAACCAACGCCGGTTTTAGCCACCAGTTCGGGAATTTCTGGATCAATCGTTCCGGCCGAGACGTCGTTCACGATGGACGCGCCCGCCTCGATCGCAGCGGCGGCGACCTCGGCCTTGGTGGTGTCGATCGAGATCGGCAGATCGGTGGCGGCGAGCGCTTCGATGACGGGGAGCACTCGTTCCAGTTCGGACGCGGCGGAGACCGCGGGTGCACCGGGTCGGGTGGACTCGCCGCCGATGTCGAGCAGGTCCGCGCCGGCGGCGGCGAGCGCCTGTCCGTGGGCGATGGCGGCGGCGGTGTCGGCGTAGTTTCCGCCGTCGGAAAACGAGTCGGGGGTGACGTTCACGATGCCCATCACGAACGTGCGCGAGCCCAAGGCGAACGTACGTTCGCCGGCGCGCCACGCCAGTCTGGGTCGGTTGAAGGTCATACGGGCACTATAACCGTCATGTGGACACTTTTACAAGCCGAGGTGGTGTCAGATCATCATTTAAGTCTAGAGCGAGTCACGCCACTTCAACAAACAACAATCGGCAATCGCCAATCATCATTCCCGCGCACCGACCAACGCCCTGCCGCTGGCCTGACATCACTCAACGCTAGGCCCACAAAGCCAATCGCCTCCGGTTCACTTTACGACTTACTGGCGATTAGCGAACGGCGAGTGATGATTGTTGAGGGCCCACCAGGGACATTCAACTTTTAACCGTAATGGGGTCCCTCCCTCCAATCTGTCGGACTTCGGTTGCCTAGGAGTTTGTCGGACTTCTGCCCTTAGACCGCTCCGCGGAGGCAAAAGAATTTAGGGCAAAGGAATGGCGGCGTGCGGCTTGGCCGGTGGGATTTCGGATGAGAGATTTCGCGTGCTCCGCGTTGTTCTGCGGTTCATTAAAAGGTCAGCAAAAAATCCGCCCTAGCTGGCTAGCGGGGGGCGAAGATGGCCTACAGATCGAACTCGATCAGTGATTTAAAAAGAGGGGAAGTCCTCGCCGCTGACAATCTCCATTTTTCCTCTTTTATCTCGATCAATCCCAGGCGTCTCAATGGCTCGATGATCCGGGAACTTGCCAGGATTTCCGCATCATCCCGGGCATATTTCTCGTTCGGATCGGGCAGGGGATATTGGTGGTGTATGGCGGGAAGGAGAAGTCGCCGAGCCGACCCGGCGTTCCATTCCGTCCAGTCCTGCCAATGGCGTAGTTGTGCCAGGGAATATCCAATGCAATGTTGGACATCGAAGTCCTCCAACCAACTCCGATAGCCGACATTGAATTTGGTGTACATGATGGTCATGAGCCGCACGAAGCACTCGTTGCTGCGCTCTGGCTCCAAAAGTTTTTGCCGCTTTTTCACAACGCGCCACACGCCAGAACGAAGTTGGATGAGCCCGGCGAAATCCGCAATGATGCGGGCTAGATGTACGCGGTAGACGTCTTCCTCATTAACCGCAGACTTCGAACCGATGTAGGATTCTTTCCAAGAATCGAAGGTCGGGTTCTCAATCATGGCCGTCACAAGCTTTCGCGGAAGATTGCCTTTCTTAGTTGCGCGAAAGGAGCCCTCGGCAATCAAGCCCACCAAAGCTCGAACATCGTGAAGCAGCTCCGCCCCGGCGAACGCCTCTTCCGGCAGGTCCGAACGAAATTGGATGGCGGCGCCCGGCTCGTTCCACTTGTGGCGGATGAGTCTGTGTACTTGATGTGGAGAGAGGCCAAAAAAGTCATCTTGAGCTTGGTTGTTCGCCGCTTGCACGGCTCTTTCCACGGCCTTGCGAATCTCCTCTTCAGGATCTTGTGGTCCAATCATGAGTCGCCTCTTTGGGATTTGTGCAGAAAGAAATGTCGAAGGAAGAAATGGCGGAGAGAGAGGGATTCGAACCCCCGGTACCTTGCGGCACTTCGGTTTTCAAGACCGACGCATTCGACCACTCTGCCATCTCTCCGCAAGTGGGCCGGACATTCTAAAACGGAAAACGCGGCGCTGTCAATCCACCGTGAGCACTTCGATGTCCCGTCCGGCGGGCAGTCCGAGGTAGACACCGAAGCCGGAGTCGATTTCGACCAGTTCGCCGAGGAGGCGGACGTGAGGCTGGTCGGTTCGGTCCCACACGTCGGGGACCGCGGAAAAGCCGGTGACGAAGCTGTTGCCATCCGTGGAGACGAAGGCCGCGTGGTCGTTCTCCGACGCGATCAACACGACCGCTTCATCGGCATGGGGCGGCGCCGAACGTGCGGCCAGAAAGGCGTCCTGACGAGTGATCGTGAGATCGGTCGACAGGTCTTCGAGAAAATAGGTGCCCGATCCATCGGCGCCTTCATGAACAAAGGAGTAGGTTGCGCCGCTGCCGGAACCCTTGGCCAGAATCAACGATCCCGGGTTGAGCAGCGCGGGTTCGGCGCCCTCTTGCGCGGCCCAGAGTACGCGGAAACCGAGGTGGTCCAGTTCAACGCCGGTTTGCCAGCTCACCTCCACGCCATCGTCGCGAACGAGCGCCTCGCTGCGAACCATCTCCACCGCCAGCGCATCTGGCACCACTGGAAATGCAGCGAACATGCTCCCATTGAACACGACGTCGAACACGGAGTAGGACGGAATCGGCACACTGAACCGCCCCCCATTGAAATTCGTCGGCACCTCGACCATCAGGCGCGAACACACTTGAACCTCGACAAAAAAGGCTCCGTTGCTGTTGGTGATACCGACTTCACGCGCGCCCGTGCCGTCGCTATTGGTCTCCAGAATGCGAGCCCCTGGAATCCCGAGAACATCGAGTGAATCACGATCGAAGGTGCCGTCATTGTCCAAATCGGACCACACGACGCCCGCCACGGTCTGGATCGACTGGCAAGGGATTTCTAGCCCGCCGAAGTTCAGGTCGTCGCGGGTTTCGCCTTGCACCACGGTCACCGGATATTCCGTTGGCGTGCTGGCGATACCGAGTCCGTTGAGGCCGATCTCGGGGATGATCACGCTCACGATATAGTCGCCGGGTTCGGGATCGAGGCAGTAGGCGCCGTTGGTCGAACTAAACGTCGAACCAAGAACCACACCATTGGTATTGAGCAGCTGCACTTCGACGCCGGGAAAGCCGAGCACCTCCAGATTTTCGTTTGCAGGGTCGCCGTCGTTGGACAGATCGTTCCAGACCACGCCGGAGAGGGCGCAATTGGTCACTGCTTTGGCTTGGAAGCTGAGGTCGTCGAGCGCGAAGTAGTTCGGCGTGTTATTGAACTCCATGAAGGTGTCGGTCGACTCGAGTTCGAAGTGGAGCGACTCGACCTCGCCGCCAAGCGGGGTGAGATCGACGAAGCTCCAGTCGTCGACAATGGTGTCGTTCGAACCGCGGTAATCGCCAAGATAGAAATCGACGGTGCCCTGGGAGACGCCACCGGCATCGCGGCCTTCGACGGTGAGTTTGAAGGTGTCAGGTTCGGTGCCGCTGGGTCCGCCGAACGGGTCGAGTCCGAACACGCTGTCGCCGTCGCGCATCACGAGGGCCGCGTAGGTGGTATTGTTCACATAGAAGCCGTTCACCAGCGAGGGGCCGCTGAGGGTGACAAAGTCATCGTCGGCGTTGTCGAAGATCACGCCGTACTGCCCGCTCCCGCCGCGTCCGGTGCCGCTGAACACCGCGTATTGGTTGAGGAAGCCGGCGGTGTTGGTGTCGTTGATATCGGAGATGGCGGTGCCGGTCCAAAAATCGAACCCGAAGCTATCATCGAAGGTGTTGTGAAAAAAAGCGCCGCCGGAGAGGAAGCCGCCGTCGCCGTCCGAGCCGTTGTCGAAGCCATTGGTGCCGAGCGGGATGTCTTCAAAGTCGACGAGCTGTTGCGCGTTCGCGACGGTTACGGCTGAGAGGAGGAACGCGGAGAGTACGAAGAGATGGGCGACGAGATTCATGGGGTCGAGTGGGTATGTGCTGATTCGAAAAGATCAAAGGTCAAACGAGCTTACATTTTTCCAAACAGACCAAAATGTTTGCGCTTCAGGTGACGCTGAATTCGAGAGACCGCCTGCTGAAGACCTCGTCCGACGGGCAATCTGTGTGGCACAGAACCCAGTAGGTCTGCTCGGCGGCGGCAGCACTAAAAGCCCCTAGAAAATCCAACTGACATGCGCTGCGCCAACCACGGAGAGCACGGAGGGACGGAGCTCAACTGGATGCTACGAACCTCCGGTCCGAGAACCCTCCGTGTCCTCTGTCCCCTCCGTGGTAAAGCGAATGTACGCTGCGCGGACCACGGAGAACACGGAGGTACGGAGCTCAACTGGATGCTACGAACCTCCGGTTCGAGAGCCCTCCGTGTCCTCCGTGCCCTCCGTGGTAAAACTGACATGCGCTGCGACGACCACGGAGAACACGGAGGTACGGAGCTCAGCCGCGCGAACCTCCGGTTCGAGCCCCCTCCGTGTCCTCCGTGCCCTCCGTGGTTAAACTGACATGCGCTGCGACGACCACGGAGAACACGGAGGTACGGAGCTCAGCCGCGCGAACCTCCGGTTCGAGCCCCCTCCGTGTCCTCTGTGCCCTCCGTGGTAAAACTGTCATGCGCTGCGCGGACCACGGAGGGACGGAGCTCAACTGGATGCTACGAACCTCCGGTTCGAGAACCCTCCGTGTCCTCCGTGCCCTCCGTGGTAAAGCGAATGTACGCTGCGCGGACCACGGAGAACACGGAGGTACGGAGCTCAGCCGCACGAACCTCCGGTTCGAGAACCCTCCGTGTCCTCCGTGCCCTCCGTGGTAAAGCGAATGTACGCTGCGCGGACCACGGAGAACACGGAGGTACGGAGCTCAGCCGCACGAACCTCCGGTCCGAGAACCCTCCGTGTCCTCCGTGCCCTCCGTGGTAAAACTGACATGCGCTGCGCGGACCACGGAGAACACGGAGGTACGGAGCTCAGCCGCACGAACCTACGGTTCGAGCCCCCTCCGTGTCCTCCGTGCCCTCCGTGGTAATATTGACATGCGCTGCGACGACCACGGAGAACACGGAGGTACGGAGCTCAGCCGCACGAACCTCCGGTTCGAGAACCCTCCGTGTCCTCCGTGCCCTCCGTGGTAATATTGACATGCGCTGCGCAGACCACGCAGACCACGGAGAACACGGAGGTAAGGACCTCGACCGGTCTGGTACTCGTATCGGGATTGCTCGTTCGGTCCGGTCGAAACGAAGACATTCTTTTACTCGCTACGCGCGACCGGCTACCGGCTACCGGCTACCGGCGACTGGCTACCGGCTACTACCTACTTCAAAAGTCCTCGCCGAACCATGCGCCGCGCCTCATCTACCCAAGCTGCAACGAGGGGCTCTTCAAGGTACAGTTCGTCCGCCATGGAGGTGACGTTTTCGCCATTCCAGTAGGCGACTTGCCACAGCATGAAGACGCCGATGTCGTTGAGTTTGCCTTCGAGTTCATCGCCGATTCCAGAGATGCGCTTGAGGTCATCGGGCTTTTTCGGCCAATCGATGAACAGTGGGCCGAAGCCCTCGTAGCTCTCGATGGATTTGTTTTTCAAATAGGTAAACAACTTGTCGGCAGGCGGCGGCGGCTCGGTGATGCTCAGGGCCTCTGTGGCATTGTCGGCATTGTCGGCATTGTCGGCATTGTCGGCATTGTCGGCATCGTCGGCATTGTCGGCATCGGCATTGTCGAGCGCGTCGGCGGTCGGCTGGGCGGTTGCGGATTTTGGGGAGGTCTCTTCGGCCGTCATCCCGTGTTTCAAGCGCTCCTTGTCCGCCGCGGTCGGCGGCAGGGAACGCAACCCCCGGGTAACGCCGGACTTGGTATCAGACCCGGGTGCCTTGGCTCCGGAGGACTTGTCAGAACGGCTGGAACGGCTGGAACGCGAACGCGAGCTCGAACTAGAACGACGGCGGGAGCGCCCACTCGACGACGAGGAAGAACCCTTGGAACGAGAACGCCGCCGCGACGAACGCGCCGCAATAACCTCGTCATCGACCTCCATACCAACCAGCTCCTCGTGTTCGAGACCGAACTCCTCGAGCAGTTGATCGCGGTCCTTACGCAAACGGCTGCGGTTGGCGCGCAGTTCGTTAATGTGTTTTGGGTTCACATGCCAATGGCGGAAACCGGACATTAGGCCGAGGGCGAAAAAGTAGGCGCCAACCGGAATTAGAACCCAGCCGAGATTCCAGATATACGAGCCAGGGTCGAACGACGGCAAGGCAGCGAACTTCGGCAACGCAGCAAACAACGGCACCGAGCAGACAGCAAATAGCGTCATTGCATCTTCCTCCTCGCGGCACGCATTTCACGGGTGATTCGATCGCATTCTTTTTTAATCCGGCGGGCCTTGCGGCGCCCCTCCGACCAGATGAGCGTGGCGAACAACCAGCCGACGACAAAGCAGATGACACCCAGTGCGAGCAGGGCGGGGGCGATTTTCATCAGATAATAAAGTTCCGGCCTCATCGTCTACGGCTCACTCCAGAATTAAACATTGGACCACCTTATATTGTTCAGCGTCCAAGGGATCTTCGACACTGGCGTCCCCGGCGGGCGCGTTGCGGCGACGGCAGATGATCCCCATCTGCTCCATCGGCACGCCGAACCGGTCCAAGCTCGCGCGTACATATTCAGCCCGCGCTATACCGAGTTCGACGGTGTCGTCACTATGGCCATAACTGACCAGTAACAGGGGCATATCAGGATCGGTTTCGAGGATACGATCAGCCACCGAACGCAGACTTTTCTCGGCGGCGAAGCCGAGTTCGGAACGGCCGGTTTCGAACGGCAGATCTCGAAGGCGGGCGAGCATCTCCTTCTGCAAGGTCTCCTTGTCCTTTGGCAGGTGGAAGTTCGAAGCCGTGCGAATGTGGTTTACGAGCTGTGTCTTTTCCACCGCGGGATTGGCGTACAGCACCAGCGATGCCGCTTTGTCGCGCATTTCTGGCGTCTCCACATAACCGAACAAAACGGGCTGCAAAAGGTTGTACTGGAGGTCCACCCGGCCGGCGAGACCGGGAACTCGGTCGAACAAACTGGACGCCTCGACCCGCTCGCGTTCGACATAATTGGGCGCATGAAAACGCAAGGCCAAAAAGCCGCTGGCGGCCAGACCCAATAAAAAAAGAAATAAAATGAAAAACCTCCCCATCATCTCCCCTAAATAAATGAAAACGCCTTGGCGTTATTTTTCTTCATGGTCATTCTTTACTCTTTCGTGCCGCCCAGAACGCCGCCGGACTGCTGCGGTCGTCATTTTCATCATCAAATGCAGTCCCAATCTCTCTTAACGGCATGGTCTGCGCGATTTCCAATCCTTTCGTGATCTGATCGGCCGGAAAGATCAGTCGATTCAGGCGAAGTCCTTGGAGCGGCGTTAGATCTGTCACTGCTGTTTCACCAATATGCAGACGCTGCAAGGTCGGGTGCTTGGTCAATGGCGTAAGGTCCTTCACGTTCGTACCATGCAGCGTCAGACTGACCAGCGGAACCTCGGCCAGCGCGGAGATGTCGGTGACCGCGGTATGGCTGAGCCAAAGCGATTCGATTGGCATACCGGCCAGAACCGAGAGGTCTTGGACCGGCGTGTGGGCCGCGTTGAACTCGGTCAGCCGCATGCCTTTGAGCGGGGCGATATTCTTCACCCCCGTGCGCGTGAGGTACAGCTTGGACAGGGGCATACCCGCCAGCGGACGGAGATCGTAAACCTGCGTGAGATCGAGGAACAAACTCTCCAGCGGCATGTCCTTGAGGTGAAACAGATCGGTCACTGGACACGCTTGCAAGTCGAGTTCGATGAGCGGCAATCCGCGCAGCGGCGCTAGGTCCCGAACACCGGTACCGGCCAGGTTCGCGGCGAGCACCTTGTTCCCCTGGATGGCAAACTGGCCCTTCAGATTGTAGCCATCGTTGGCCTCCTTTAGCTTCACATGCATCAGATCTTCGCTGGCAAAACCCGCCTCGGCCGGCGCGGGAAAGTTCACTGGCCCCTTGATCGGTTCGACTTTGATGGCGCTCGGCGGCGGCGGCGCGGCCTCGGTGCTGGCGCTGCCCGGCGTGTCCGTGGTGGCAGAACCGGGTTCTAGGTTGGAATCTGCGAGGGCCGTTTTGTCTGGGTCCGCCGGGTTTGCCTCGCCTGCCGGGTTGGCAGTGGCAGACAGGTCGCCGCCACCACAGCCAAGCAGCAATAAAGAGGCCAACATTCCCATTCCAGACAGCAAACGTTTGATCATAAGCAGCGACTAACACATTGCCCAGTTACTGTCGATAGCAGGTCCTTTCGGCACCATTCCCAGCCCTTGACCTCCCTCTCTAAGCGTACCACAAGCGCCTCCATGAACCCTCCTCAACGTCCGCAGCGGATGGTCAGCGCGCTAATGCTGGTTGTCGCTTTTATCCTCCCAAGTCTGGCCACCTTGGCGTATTTCCGTCTACCACTCGGACCGGTCGCGGGGCAGGGATTGTACGGCTTGAGCAAAGTGCTCGCACTCGCACTGCCGCTGATTTGGATCGTCTGGATCGCGCGCGAGAAGATCCGCCTGCCCCGCCCTACCCGGCGCGGACTGCTCGCAGGTCTCGCGTCCGGCCTGTTGATCGGCGGCCTGATGGTGGCGGGCTATTTCCTGTTCCTAAAAGGGCGTCCCACCACGCTTGAGGGCGCCGCCAAGATCACCGAGAAGATGGCCGGGTTCGGCATCACTAGCCCCGCAATGTTCATCCTGTTTGGGGTTTTTATCGTGCTGATGAACGCCAGCATCGAGGAATATTATTGGCGCGGTTTTATCTTCAAACGCCTCGCCGAACGGATGACCTGGCCGCTCGCCGCGCTGCTCTCGGGCGTTGGCTTCATGCTGCACCACATCGTCGTGCTGGCAGGATATTTCAATCTGACGTGGGTGGCGTTGTGCTCGTTCGGGGTGATGGTCGGCGGCGTGATCTGGGCGTGGCAGTTCCATCGAACCCGCTGCATTTACAGCGCCTGGATTTCGCACGCGATCGTCGATGTCGCCGTCTACATCGTCGCCTTCGATCTTATTTTTCGTTCGTGAACGAGGCGACCGACTCGCGAAAAACGCTAGATCCTTACGTTGTCGATTCGCGACTAAATGAGTCAAACTTTTCAGATTCCGTTGGTCGAAAGGATCGTTCAACATCAAAAACCTGGAGGGCGAGGGGCCGCCCGAGCCGGTGCGGTTGAGGACGACCGAGATGGCAGCAGACTTTTGTACGGGTCATCCCATTCGCTTGGGATCAAGCGGGTCCGTAATTTCAGGATGAAATGAACTCCGTGGAGCCAGTTGTCGCAGGTGGCACCGTCTCTCCGAGCGGTGTCGGGCCGCCTCTCTCCAGAGAGGTCGGCGCTCGTTCTGATGGTGAACCCCGTAAAGGGTTCGGCGTCGGTTCGATGACCTTCGAAATTTCAAATATCTTTGGTTAGGTATCGGTACGCGTTTCGCTTGTGCATGTCCCTCCGATCTTTAGAACAGAGGTATGAATCAACTGCCCAAGACACTCCTGTTCTTCGGATTGATGTTCAGCCTTTGCAACGCAACCGCAGAAACGCAAAACATCCTGATCATCCGGGGCACATCCACCCATGGCAAGGAGTCCCACAACAACAATGAGGTGGGCCTGCTGATCAAGTCGGCCCTGGAGAACTCCAAATACGCCGACAAGTTTTCGGTAAAGACCACGTTAAACTATCCGAAGGATCCGACCTTGGTTGAGAACGCCGATCTGATCATTATTTCTTCCGACGGCGGGCCGAAGCATGTGTTGGCGAACAAGGAGAATCCATCCAAGTATCCGAAGCAAATCGACGCGGCGCTGAAGAAAAATAAAGCTGGGCTGATCATGATCCACTGGGCCACCGATGCCCCCTCCGGTGCCTTTGGGCGACTGCACCCTGAGAACGCCGCCCTGATGACCGATTGGGTCGGCGCGGTCTATTACTGGGTACAGCGGGGGAACGACCCGACCAGTAGTTGGACGTGGAAACACCCGGTGCTGGACCTAAAGGTGAACAAAGCGCACCCCATTTCAAAGGGTCTGCCCGAGACGTTCAAGTTGCAGGATGAATATTACTTCAACTTCTTTACCGATGCAGAAGGCAGAAACCCAGGGTCCGACAAGGTCACATTCCTGCACAGCGCCCAAGCGCCAAGCCACCGCAGCGATATGAAGAACAAAGAAAACTGGCGTGAACAGGCCGTTTACTGGGCCAAGACCCGTGAGGATGGCGGCCGGTCTGTCGCGATGACTTCGGCGCATATGTATCACACATGGGCAAACCCGCACTTCTTCCAGAGCTTCGCCAACAGTGTGTTTTGGACTTTGAACATGGAGATTCCCGAAAAGGGCGTCGACATCGCCACGCCAACCTTGAAGGAACTTTTAGCGATCGGGGATACGGAAATTTATAAAAAGGCGGAGCACTTTAAGTAGGCGGAGACGGGCGTCGGCTTACGCCGTCAGCTTGCCCGCTCCTGGATGACTATTTCAACGATGTTTGGGACTTGGCTTTCGCTTGAGCCACATGTATTTACAGTGCCCGACCGGCCACTTTTTGCGTCCACTCATTGCCTCCGACTTGATTTTTCGTTCGTGACCGAACCACCGACATCCAACACGTCCCCCGGCGGCTCCTTCGAGTTCCGCCCGCCGCCCGAACCGGCTGAAATTCCGAAGCGCGTGTACGCCGAACGCGCGCCGATCATCGGGCTCGCCCTGTGCGCCGTCGTCGCCGCCTACGCCGGACTGGTCACACCTCTGCTCTGGCCGGTGTTCGGCGCTGCCATCATCCTGGCACTCGCGTATCGTCTCAGCCCAGAAGTTCGACGCCGGTTCGGCGCCGATGCGCCCGTCTACTTGCTGTTCAGTCTGGCGATGTTCAGCCATGCTTGGCTGTCCGAACGACCGCGTTCGCCGGAGCATCTCCTCCATCAAGTGCCGGAGGAAGAATACCTCTCACTGGTCGGTGTGGTCTCCGCCGAACCCGCGTTGTTCCCGTCCATCGACGGGACCACCACTAATACCTTTGTGCCGGTGAAAGTGGAATCGATCGGCCGCTACCAAGTGCCGCAGCCAGCGCGCGGCGCGGTGCAACTCGCCTTCTATGACCAAACGCCGAACCTCGCCTACGGCGACCGCGTGCGGGTCGATGGCACGGTCTTCCGCCGCGACGGACCCGGCCCGCTGCTCTCCCGAACCCGCCACAAATGCCGGGTTCATACCCACGAGATCATCGACCGCGATCAAGGGACCGCCTTGCTCGCCGCCAGTTATCGACTGCGTCAATCCGCCGCGCGCATCCTCGGACTCGGCCTCGACGACGCGCCCGACGAGCGCGGCGTACTGCGCGCCATGATCCTCGGCTATCGCCAGGAACTGCCCCGCGACTGGTCGAAGCGCTTCGCCCGAACCGGCACCCTGCACGTGTTCGCGATTAGCGGACTGCATGTCGGCATTCTCGCCGCCGTGGTGTTCTTTTTTCTCAAGTGGATCGGCGTCTCGCGCATGAAGGTGTTCTATATCCTGTTCCCGATCATCGTCGTGTTCGTGGTCACCACCGGACTCAAAGCAAGCGCCATCCGCGCCGCGATCATGCTCGGCTTGTATTGGTTGGCACCCGCGATCCGACGACCGAGCGACAGCCGAGCGGCGCTGGCGATGGCGGCACTGGTGATTCTCGCGGTCGCGCCGCATCAGATCCGCAGCATCGGCTTTCTGTTCTCGTTCATCATCGTCGCCGGCATCATCGCCCTCTATCCAATTCTCTACGCACCCTTGCGCCGGTTCGGCCTGCCCGACCCCTGGGAACTCAGCGAACGCACCTTGCGCATGCGCTCCCGCAAACTAGCCGCAAGCCATCTCGGCGGCCTCGTCGCCATGTCAACGGCCGCCTGGCTGGTGTCGATGCCGCTGACCGCGTACTTCTTCAACCTGTTCTCGCCGGGCGCTCTGCTCGGCAATCTAATCGTGGTCCCCGCCGCAACATGGATTGTATGGACCGGCTTGTGCACGCTGGTGCTCGGGATCTTTTCCGACACCGCGGCCGCGTTCGGCAACGACATCAACCGCGTCATTGTCAGCGGTCTGCTTGGGCTCATCGGCTTGCTCGACCGCCTGCCGTTCAGCCACCGCTTTGTTCAGAGTCCGCCGCTCCTGCTGGTGCTCCTCTACTACGGCACCCTGTTTTGTCTGGTGATCCGCAAACTCCGAACCCGGTGGACCACCCTGATTCTGGCTGGGCTGGTGTTCGGCTTTGGCGCGTGGACCGCCTGGCAAGCCCGGCTACCGCGCCTCGACGTGCTCCCCTTCGAACGCGGCCAAGCCGAACTGCTCCTGCTGCCCGGTGCCGACGTGCTGTTCGACACCGGTCCGGCGCACCGCAGCTTCGAACTCCGCGAACATCTCAAAGGCAACGGCGTCAACCGCTTGAGCGCCTTGATCCTCACCCACGCCGACGCATCGCACATCGCTGGCGCGCCCGAACTGCTCGCCAGCTGGCCAGTCGACGAACTCTGGCTGCCCGACACGCCACGCAGCAGTCCAACCCTCGAGCGCCTGCTGATGACCGCGACTAACATGCCGATCAAGCGCGTCGCCGCCGGCGATCAAGGGACCTTCGGCAAGGGCAAGAGCGCGATCGACTGGACCTGCCTTCATCCACCCCGAGGCTTCGCCCCCGACCGTGCCGACGACCATTCGCTAGTGCTGCGTCTGTCGGACAAGGGCGGGCGTTCGGTGATCCTGAGCGGCGGCTTGGGTTCGGAGCGCGAAGCCACCCTTACCTCTCTCACCCCACCGCCCAGCGACCTGCTCATTCTCGGCGACAACACCGACCCCGAGATCGGCACGCCCGCCTGGTTGAAATCCGTCGAACCAAGCCACGTCATCATCCCGTTCCGAACCTGGGAACGCGACGGCAATCCCAACCATGCGTTGATCGAACGGATCGAAAAAAGCGGTGCCACATCGATCAACATGCACAAGACCGGTCCGGTTCGCTTTCATTTTCGCAACGGAACGCTGGAGGCCCTTTCTGAATCAGGTTCGAAGCCGGGGCGGAAGAAGCTGAATATCAAGTAATCCAAAACCATGATTCTTCCCGAAGATTTTGAAATCGCTATCGGAATTGCTGATGGCTCCATCTTCGTTCGCGTCGTCCACCTTCCCACTGGCAACGAACGGCGGCGCGACAATGTCCCTGCGGGTGAGGTCGGCAAGACGCGAGACGCCTTGCTAGCGGAATTGCGACGTCTATTGTACGCGACCGAGGATATACGCTTCGTTACAGGAAAATCGGAGGGCGGTGACTTTATCGCAGTGCACCACTTGCCCTCTAATATTCATCGACACGCATGAGCCGTGAATCGACGCAAGAGTTGCTCCTCGACCAGGTTTTAACGGAACTCTGGCAGCATTAAGCGAGAATGTATCGGCTCCGTCGGGAACCGACGATGGCCAAGCTCTACTTCTTCAGCGCGTCGAGCTTGGCCTTCTTCGCGTCGTAGGCAGCCTTCTCGGCTTGCAGGGCTTTTTCCGCCGCTTGTAGCTGCGCTTTGATCGCGGCAAGTTCGGCTTCTTTGCCTTTCATCTTCTCGCGTTGCGCGGCGACTTCGACGCTGAACTTCTCAGCATTCAGCACTTTGAGCTGCGCTTCGAACTTGGCCAGTTCGGGGGATTTCGCGGCGGCGGCGGCTTTTTGCGCGGCAGCGATCTGCGCTTTTCCAGCATCGACGGCTTTGCCTTTGGCGTTGCGGTCGTTCTGCTTGGCGGTCACCTCGGCGGTGGCGGCTTTGATGGCGTTGTTCGCGTCGGCGACGGCTTTCTCGGCGGCCGCAACGGCGGCGGTGGCCTTGTTGATGCCGTCCGTCGCCGCCTTCACTCCCTGGCTGGCGGCGGCGATCGATTTATCGGACTCGGCGATCTTGGCGTTGAAATCGGCGACCGATTTTTTCGCGATGGCGATGCTTTGGTTGAGCAGGGCTTTGTCGGGTTCGGCGGCGGTCTTGAGCGCTTCGGTGAACTGGTGGACCGAGGCTTGGCTGCCGTCGCGGGCTTTCACCAGTCCGGCTTTGACTGCGGTGATCTGTTGTACGCGTTTGTCGGCCGGCGCTTTCTTGGCTTGGGCGGCGGCGAGTTCTTTTTTCTTCGCCGCGACCGCGTTGTTCTTGCCGCCCATGCCGGCTTGCATGTCGGCGACTTTCTTTTTCGCGGCGGCGAGCGCCTGGTCGGCGGCGGGCAGGAGCGCGTCGGCTTTCTTGAACGCGGCTTGAGCGGCGGCGATCTTGGCTTGCGCCTCGGCGGACGGCTTTTTCAGTTCGGCGATTTTTGCCTGGGCGGCTTTGATGCGGTCGTCGATGCTCGGCGGGTTCGGCGTGACATCCCCGACCTTTTTTCCGTCGTCGGCATTGAAGCAAAAGACGTTGCCGTTCCAGTCGCCGACGAACACACGTTTGGTGTCGTGGCTGACTGCGACCGCGGTGCCGTATTCGCTCAAGCCGGAAAAGGCGCGTTGCTGGGCGCCGTTCGCGTCCCAGAGTTTGGCGGTCTTGTCGCGTCCGGTGGTTACCAGCCGGCCGTCCATGCTGTACATCACCGAGGTGGTGCCGCCACCGTGGGCGTTCCAGCTTTTGAGCTGTTTTCCGTCGTGCATGTTCCACAGTTTGACGGTGCCGTCCTCGCTACTGGACGCGAGCACGTTGGAGTCCGGACGCCAAGCGACGCCGGTGATCGCGCCTTTGTGGCCGCGCAGTTCGTAGAATAAAATTCCGGTCTCGGACTCCCAGACAAACAGGTTGCCGTTGCGATCGCCGGACGCGACCAGAACCGCGTCCGGACTGAACCCGACCGCCATCACCCAGTCGGTGTGTTTCTTGATGTGGTGCAGACGCTCCTGCGTGGCGGTCTCGTAAATGTTGAGGTATTTGTCCGGACCACCGGTGGCGATGTAGGCTTGGTCGCCGCTGACGTCGGAGGCGAGAATCGTGTCGAAATCTTCGCCCGCGCGCAGCAACCGGTCGCCGGTTTCGATATTGTACAGGACCGTCGTGCCGATGTTGGCGCCGATGCCGCCGCCGGCGAGCAGCAGCTTGCCGTTGCGGCTAAAGTTGAGCGAATGCGGTTCGCCTTCGGGGAACGGCAGAACGCCGACCAAGTCGAGCGTGTCGGTGTTGTAGAGCAGGATTTGTTGCTGTCCGCCGACCGCGACCAAGGGCGCCCAGGGACTGGCGTGCATGGCGGTGATGGTGGTGGCGCGGGCGGTGCGGATTACGGGTTCGATGACCAAGTTGACTGGCATCGGCGGTGGGCCGTCGGGCTTGCCAGTTGGCGCGTCGGTGAGCGCGAGGTTCATCTTCGGCTTGGCGATTTTCATCGCGGTGGACGATTTATTTTCCAGCAGGCCGCCGAGAATCCATTTTTTGATCAGTTCGAGTTCGGCCGCCGGACGCGGCGCGCTTTTCGGCGGCATGATCGGTTCTTCCGCGTGAGTCATCACCGCGTAGAGAAAACTGGCGTCCGCGTCTCCGGCTTCGACCACCGGTCCCGAACCACCGCCAAGCATCATCGCCGGATAGGTGGTGAGGTCGAGGTCGCCCTTTCTCTTGTCCGGATCGTGGCACTTGAAACATTGGCCGCGGAAGATCTCTTTGATGTGGTCATCGTAGGTGATCTTTTCTTGGGCGTGTCCACCGAGGGTAAGGCCGAGAAGTGAAACGGGTAGCAGGAAAATTTTCATGCGTTTGAAATTTGAAATTCGAGATCTGAAATAAGAATTAATGGTTGAAGTAGAATTCTTTGGCGTTGAGCAGTGCCCAGAACACGTCTTCCAAGGCTGCCTGCTTGTTGTCCTCGGCGTTCACCGCCATCAGCAACTTGCTGGCTTCCGTTTCGGTCGGTTTGCGTGCGAGGGCTCGAACGTACAGGTCTTCGATCACTTGTTCGGGTTTGGCGCCGGCTTCGAGGCGGCGCTTCACCACATTGCCGGCTTTCACTTTGTTGTGCACCGCGTCGCCGTTGAGCAGGTGGAGCGCCTGACTGAGGTTGGGTTCCATCACCACTTCGCAGGAGCACACGGTGTCGCGCGAGGCGCGTCCGAAGGTTTTGAGGAAGTAGGTGCTGGTGTTGCCATCGGCGATTTCGGTGGCGCGCGCGCCCAGCGGCAGGCCTTTGAACTTGTCTTTGGTTTCGGTCACCGAACTCAGGCAATCGAGCAGCACCTCGGCGCGGATGCGGCGGATCGGCCCCTTGCTGAAGTTGCTGGTGTCGCTGCGGTTGGTGTCGTTGGCCTGAGTCGAGAGTTGGTAGGTGCGCGAGTTGCAGATGTCGCGGACCAGCTTGCGGAAATCATAACCAGACGCGGCCAACTGCTTGCCCATCTCTTGGAGGAGTTCGGGATTGGTGCTCGGATTGGAGATGCGCACGTCGTCGACCGGTTCGACAATGCCGCGTCCGAGGAAGTGGGCCCAGGTGATGTTGGCGAGGTTTTTGCTGAAATAGGGATTGTCGGGAGAGACCAACCATTTGGCCACCGCTTGGCGACGGTCGGTGGTCGACTTGCTTTTGTGTTCGTCGCCGCCGAGAAATTTCGGCGTCATGGTTTTGCCGCCGACGGGGTGCTTCGGATCGCCGCTGCCGACGTCGTAGATGATGCGTTCGCGCGGGTCTTCGCTGTTCTTGCGACCGATGCGGTGGAACAGGCCGGCCCAGCTGTAATAGTCGTCCATAGTCCAGCGGTCGAAGGGGTGGTTGTGGCACTGAGCGCACTGCAAGCGAATGCCGCAGAACACTTGGGCGACGTTCTCGGCGACTTTAAGTTTGTCGGTCTCAACCTGGTAATAGTTGGTCGCCGGATTCTTGAAGGTACCGCCCGAACTCGACAGGATTTCGGTGACGATCTTGTCGATCGAAACGTTGTTCGAGAACTGCTCCTGCAGCCAGCTATAATAGAGGAGCGCGGATTTATAACTGAAATTGTTGTTGCTGCGAATCTGCAACAGTTCGGCCCACTTCATCACCCAAACATCGACGAACTCTTTGCGACCGAGCAGTTCGTCGACGAGGAACTCGCGTTTCTGCGGATCCTTGCTCGCGACAAAGGAACTGTATTCGTTCGGGGTCGGCAGCTTGCCGGTGATGTCGAGAGAGACGCGGCGCAGGAACACTTCGTCGCTGCACACTTCACTCGGAACGATGCGCAGCTTCTTCAGCTTCGCGTGCACGAGTTCGTCGATGTAGTTGTTCGCCTTGATGTCTTTCGGAAATTCGTAGGGTTCGTCCTTCGGCACCACGATCACCTGCGCGCCGAGCGTGTAGGTATGGAAGCGCGCCATGACGAAGGCTTCGCCACGTGCGCCGGCGGTGATCTTGCCGAGGTCGTCGACGGCGGCGGAGATGTCGTTGTTGCTCTGGAACACGGCGAGGTTGGTGATGTCGCGGTCGCTGCCGTCGCTGTACTTCACGCGCACGGTGAGCTGCTGGGTCGCGTCCTTCCCTTCGAGCACGATGCGGTCGGGCATGATCTCCATCGAGACCGGTTTGGCGAGGTCTTTGGGATCGTCCGGCACGCCCGCTTTGAGCCAACGCAGGACTTCGGAATAATACTCGCTGTCTTCGCCGAACAGTTCGCCGCCGGTGTGTTGCACTTTGCCGGTGGACTTGGTCAGCAGCATGCTGTTTTTGGGGATGGCGAGATTGATGCGGCGTCCGCTTTGTTCGCGGGTGATGCGTTTGTAGTCGCCGGCCGGGTCATAGCCGAACAGCGACAGCATGAAGCCGTCTTGGCCGCGTCCGGAGCCGTGGCAGCCGCCGGTGTTGCAGCCGCCTTTGAGCAGGACCGGCATGACATCGAGACGAAAGCTGATGGGGCGTTCGGCGACCGCGTTGGTCACGGCGCAAGGAATCTTTACGGTCTTGCCACCGAAGGCGACGCTGAGTTCGCCCTTGCCGTCTTTGGCCGGATGCAGGGTGTTGCCCTTGCGGGTGACGAGGCCGGGGAGGGTGAGCTTGGCCTCGGCGGTGACGTCACGGGTGACCGTGTCGCTGTAGACCGCTTGCACGACCATCGATTGCCGGTCGCGCGCGTTGTTCAGGTCGACGTCAGGCGGGTAGACGTGGAGTTCGACGAGGTCGGCGGCGAGCAGGGAAAGCGCGCTGCCGCAGAAGGCGAGAAGGAAGATAAGGGTTTTCATGAAAATGGATTTAAAATTTAAGATTTAAAATTTCACAGTGTGGATTCGCTCTACGCATCCTAATTTGAAATTTGAAATTCGAGATTTGAAATGACTTGGCGTGGAAGCGTGGCCAGGCCAAGCCGCATCCGGGTTTGAAATTTGAAATGACCTATAGTGGATGCGCTCCGCAGTGCATCTGGGTTTGACATTTAAGATTCGAATTTTGAAATGACCCGGCGTTGATGCGCTGCTGGCACAACATTTGAAATTTGAAATTTTAGATTTGAGATTCAAGCCACACCTCCGGTGCCGGCCGACTTTCCGTCTGACTTGCCGCCCGCCGGCTTACCGCCGATCGGCGGAGTATAGGATTGGATCTTCTCCCAGAACTCGTTTGAGCGCTGCGTTTGATCATACGATAGCTTCGACTTCGAATTCAGATGCTTCTGCCCCTTAATCGTACTATCCTGCAAGGATTTGGCCCAGCCAGACAATTGACGCGAGATATCCTCTACGTCTTTCAATCGCGAACCTACCTCATAGCCCATGCGTTTCAACACATGTAGAATACTCCGAACCTCCCCCGCAGAACCGCGAGCGATGTAGAGAAAGTGGAGGAGTTCGTTGGTTGTCCCGCGCTCAAAACCCTCCGCAATGTTATTTGAAATCGACAGGCCAGCCCGCTGGATCTGATTGGCGATGTCGCCACGTTTTTTAAACGACGAAGAACCGGTCCATTCGAAAATGGAGACGACAAGAGCGACAGCGTCGTTCCAAACCGGCAGGTCTTCAAAGCGTTTGTAGGTCATCAGAATTTAAAATTTAAGATTTAAAATTTCACAGCGCAGACGCGCGACCCATGTGGGTTCATGATTTCGGGTCTTGAGGATTTGAAATTTCACAGTGTTGAATCTGGGTTTGAAATTTGAATTCGAGATTTGAAATTGCTCGGCGTGTCGTGGCCGCAGCTCATCTTGTTTGAAATTTGAAATTCGAGATTTGAAATAAAAGGATCAGGGTCGAAATTAAAATTATTGGCCTGCGGCCTTGGCCTCTTCTTTTGCGAGGCGGAGTTTTTCGAGGCGGGTGAGGACTTTCGGCACGGGCTTTTTGACCGCGGGTTTGCCGGCCACAGCCTTCGGCTTCGGCTTGGGCTTTTTCGGCGGCGGGTCGATGCGCAGTTGGCCGCCACCGGCGGTGCTGGAGATCATGGTTTCGCCCGCGAACGGGATGCGCAGGCTGGCGAACAAACTCTTGTGGTGGCCGATCGGCGATTTGAGCGTGGTTTTCACCGGGAACACCAGTTCCTTGGTGTCTTTAGTAAAGGTCATCTGCGCCGTGGTCACTTCGTTCGGCAGGCCGCTCAAGGTCAAGGTCCCCTCGCCTTCAAACGGTTTCACTTGGTTGAGCGTCACCACCACCTGCGTCTCTTTGGCGCGTTCGACGGTGGTCAAGGGAATGCTGCCGGTCACGAACGGCGGCGTAGTCTTGAGATCGATTTTGTTCGAACCGACCCAGAGCTTCCCGCCGACCTCAGCCCAACCAAGCACCGTGATCGGCCACACGTTGTCGCCGGTGCTGCCGTTGGCGTTCACCCGCAGACTGCCGACGTTCTTACCCTTCGCGATGGAGACCTCAGTGGACGCGCCCAAGCCCGGCGGCTTGTAGCTCAGGCGGCATTTGATTGCGCCGTCGAAGCCCTCTTTGCGGTGCGCTTTGATCTGCAAATACATCGTGCCGCCATGCACCAGCGGCGCCTTTGGCTGAACCAGTTCGAGCGTGTACGGTGCTTCTTCGGTGACCACAATCGGGAGCTTGTCGGTGAAGGTGCGTACCCAGACATTGTTGTTGCGGCCATACATCAGTTCGATGTTTTGCAGATAGCTGCCCTTGACCGTGTCGTCCGTTTTGCTGGCGACGATGCGCGCGAAGCTGCCGCCCAGCGGCGCGTCTTTCGCCGCCTCGAGAATGATCGGACCATTGCTCAGGTTGCTCGGCATCTCCGGGGTCCATATCTTCACACCGGGCGGAAGATTGAGGGCGAGGAATTTCAGGGCACCGCTGAAGTCGTTGCGCTTGGCGTCGAGCCGGAGCGTCATTTTGTTGCCGCGCGGAATCGCGATCGCGTTTTGCTCCTGAGTACGTTGACGGAATACCGGCAGGTTGACGCGCAGCTTCGGCTTTACCGGTTCGACTTCGACGCGGTAGGCATAATCTGGACCCGCAGCACGCAGGTGGTCGCGCACATACAAATCGTAGTCGCCATCGGCCGGGCAATCGAAGCGGATGTAGCTGTCCGGCCCGCCGGAGTCGTCATTGCTTTTCAACGCGCCGCCGCCACTAGATTTGTACACGGCAATCACCGGGTCGATCGGCGTGCGCAAGGTGCGTGCGTAGACCTTGATGTGATACTTCGCACCTTTCTTGCCGGTGAACCGGAACCAGTCGTAGGTCTCCGGATCGGTGAGAATGCCGTTGAAGGCCACCGGCGGAACCCCACCCGGGGTCGCGGTTTTCTTCGAGGAGTTGGTGCCACTTTCGATGACGTTGGGATAGTCGCACACCCGAACAAGGTTCGGACTCGGCGCGATCTGACCATTCTGCTGTGCCGACACGCGCATAAAGCCTTCGATGTCCTCGCTCAAGGTGACTTCCTGCTCGTAGGTACCATCGATCAGCCCGAGCATGGTGAGCTTCACTTTGTCACCCGCTTTGCCGCCGAGCGGGAACACCGCAGTCGGACGCGGGAAGGTGCCAAGGTGAATCCGAAACGGCGCATTGCCGCCGAGATAGGCGCTGTCGCGAATGGTCACAAAATAGGTGCCGTCTTCGGGGATCACGACGCTGCACATCGGGTCTTGGCGGAGCAGTGCGCCGTCATCGCTGGCCGCCAGTTCGAACTTGGCGCTATCAAGAATCGCCACGCGCGGATCATAATAACGAACGCGCGAGAGCCGCGTGCCTTCGCATTCCGCGGTCACACGCTGGCCTTTCTTCGCCTCGAACTTAAAGAAGTCGATGTCTTCGTTTTTGGTGATGCCGGTCAGGGTTGAGTTCAGTTTCACTAGCTGCGCTTCGGCAAAGGAATCGTTCGGCGCGACCTCGTTCACGGCGGGTAGATCGCCGACAAAAAACTGACGCAGTTCGCTGATGCCGGACTTGGTTCGCACCCGCAGGTGCACCAAGCCGACCGCGCAATCCTTCTCGATCTTCACCTTCGCTTTGAACGAGTTGCCGTTGATCTTTTCGATCCCCGACGCGCTCAGCCCCTGCTCGTAAAACATCACCTCAGCCGCATCGCCAAGACGCGCGCCTGCGAACGTGATCGTGTGTTCGTGACCGCGTTGCGCGCCAGGCGGCGTGATCGAAGTCAAACTCGGCCCAGCCGCAAACGCGGGTGCGCACAACAACACCGCGACCGCCCAAGCCAACCCCCGGACACCCCAAGCCAAAGCCCCAGGACGATCCAAAGCCCCAACCGGACGAGCCAAAGCCCCAACAGGGCGAACCAAAGCCCCAACCGGACGAGCCAAAGCCCCAACAGGGCGAACCAAAGCCCCAACCGGACGAGCCAAAGCCCCAACGGAGCGAACCAAAGCCCCAACGGGGCGAGACAAAGCCCCAACGGGGCGAGACAAAGCCCCAACGGGGCGAGACATGGTAGCCCGGGGTAAGCGACCGGAGGGAGCGCAGCCCCGGGTCAACCCGGCAACGACACGACAAGCCCCAACGGGGCGAGACAATCCCAAAAACGACCCATTCCCCTTATGGCAAACTCTTGCCATACTGTGGCAAACTCTTGCCACTCTATGGCAAAGATTTGCCATAACGGACGCGGTCGGGTCAGACGGTTTGCACTCGGGATGCGGGGGGCGGCAGCGGAAATGTTTCATGGGCGGGAAAGGCAAAACCCGGTCTTCGCGAAACCGAAGCCGGGAGTACCAGATTCATGATGGCTTCGATTCTGTTTAGGCGATAATGGCGTCGATGGCTTCACCGCCGCGGACAATGTCGATCGGTCGGTCGCCGGGTGCCATCAGGCGACGGCGGTGGTCGATGCCGAGTTGCTTGTACACGGTGGCGGCGAGGTTTTCGACGGACACCGGATTTTCGTCCGGAGCGGTCGAGGTCGCGTCGGAGGTGCCGTAGACTTGGCCTTTGGTGATGCCGCCGCCGGCAAGCATGACGGAGAAGACTTTCGGGTAGTGGTCGCGTCCGGCGTTGGCGTTGATCTTCGGCGTGCGGCCAAATTCTGAACTCACCATCACCAGCGTGCTGTCGAGCATGCCGCGTTCTTCGAGGTCGCGCAGCAGCGCGGCGATCGCTTGGTCGACCGGCGGCATGTTGCTTTCGAACGCGCCTTTGATGTTGTTGTGGTGATCCCAGCCGCCAGCGGTGAGCGAGACGAAACGCACGCCACCTTCAACCAGACGGCGGGCCAGCAGCATGCGCTGTCCGGCTTGGGTCTTGCCGTACTTGTCTTTGAGCGCCTGCGGCTCTTTCTCCATGTTGAAGGCCTCGCGGGCTTCCGGGGAGGAGATCATCGAATAGGCGCGCTTGTAAAAGGTGTCCATCGAGTCGAGCGCGTCGCTTTCCTCCATGTTCATGAAGTGGTGGTCGACCACGCCGAGCATCTTGCGCCGCTTGGCGAAGTGTTCCGGGGTAACGCCGCCGGGGAGATTGAGATCGCGCACTTTGAACCCGGCTTGGTTCGGATCGGCGCCAAGTCCGAACGGACCGTAGGCGCTGCTGAGGTAGCCGCTTTGCGCGAAGACATTGGCCGGGTTCGGGATGCAGACGTAGGGCGGCATCGCGCCGCGCGGTCCAAACTCGTGACTGATGATGCTGCCGAAGCTCGGAAAGCTCAGCGCCGGACTCGGCTTGTAGCCGGTGAACATGTTGTGGGTACCACGTTCGTGGGCGGCTTCGCCGTGGGTCATCGAACGGATCACCGTCATCTTGTCGGCCACCGTGGCGCACTGCTTCATCATCTGACCAAAGCGCTCGCCGTCGATCTTAGTTTTGATGTTGCCCATCGGGCCGCGATATTCAATCGGCGCGTAGGGCTTCGGATCCCACGATTCCTGGGCAGCCATACCGCCGGGAAGGAACAGGTGGATGACCGCTTTGGCTTTGCCTTCGACCGCGTCGACGCCATCCACCGCCGGGGCGGCTTGGAGGCGGAGCGCGTCGCCTAGGCTGAGTCCGAGCGCGCCGAGCGCGCCCACTTGAAGAAACTCGCGCCGGCTGGGGCCGCGCTGTTTCATGGTCTGTTTGAAATCGTTACAGGGGGTAAAGTTCATGGTGGGTTTTTCCGTTATTGGTCACACATGGGTTAAATTGGTTCACCGCGTCACGCGGTTGGGTCAAAAAATAGGAATGGATCGTCCGCCGGATCAGGGCCATTATAAGCTAACTTTCCAAAAGTACGGGAAATCAAACGCCTTTTCTGACAAGTTGCATGGTTTTTTCATCGAAAAAGACGATCAATGGGGATGATTTGATCTACCTTAGCTTAGTTCGGAGATGGTCTGTCCCTGTTGGAGATGGTCGAGATATGGTCGAGATGGTCTGTCCCTGTTGGAGATGGTCGAGATGGTCTGTCCCAGTTCGGAGATGGTCTGTCCCTGGACTGTCCCTGTTGTCCCTGTTCGGTGACCAAGGGCGGTGATTTGTGCTATAAACCGGTATGTTTCCCTCGAAAACGCTTCTACTGGTCTTACTCGCTGTCATTCTGGTTCCAGCCTTCGGACAAGTCTTTGACGAACGCATGGACGACTGGCCGGACGACCTGACCTTGCGCGGACAGGTGATGGTGCACGGCGGCGGCGAACTGCCGGCATCCGCCAAGGGGCATTTCATCGGGGCGGCGCGAAAATCTAAGGCGGGACCGGTGATCTTGTGCGGCTTTGATGACGCGGCGGCCGCGCGGCTGAAGACGCTGTTCGAGAAGGAACTGAAGAGTGGTTTTGTCCGGCAAATCGAACCCGGCGAACTGCAAGCGCAGCTGCCGCGTTCGTCCGGGGTCTGGCTCGACGCGACCGGTCCGCTTTCGGACGCCGAACGCTTGGCGATTCTCAAACTCGGCCCCGGGCTGCGCGACATGGTGCACAAGCGCGGCTGCTTGGTGGTTTCCGCCAGCCTGGCGGGATTGCTCGGCGAACAGGTGGTGATCGACGACTCGCCGCTGGTCCCGGTTTGGCCGGGCATGAACCTGTTGCCGGACGTGGTCCTGACGGCCGGACAAGGCGAAGAGACGCAACTGATGTCGGTGGTCCGCGGGCATCCGCGCAGCGTCGGCATCCAACTCGAACGCGATACGCTGCTGATCGTTGCCGGACGCAAAATTCGGGTGGAGGGCAAGGGCGGCGCGACGCTGATGCTCGCCGCGAACGAACGCAAGCCGGTGCGGACGCGCCGCATCCGCCAACGCGCCAGCGACCGAAGCTATCCCAACAAGTGGATGCTCGACCTCACCGCCTGGCGGCGCGACGCGATCGACCGCACCCTCGAACCCTTTCCCCGAATCGAGCGGCGGACCCCAGAGGTCAACAAGGGCACACTGGTAATTGTCGGCGGCGGCGGCACCCCCAGAGGCCTGATGGCGGAGATCGTCAAGATTGCGGGCGGCAAGAAGGCGCACATGGTGTACGTTCCGTGCAGCGAGTCGGAGGTGGTGCCCAGCAGTTCCCGGATGCTGCGCGAATGGGAAAAAATGGGGGTGGCCTCGGCGACCATGATCCACACCAAAGACCGCCACGCGGCCAACACCGACGAGGCGATTCTGGCGCCGTTGCGCCGCGCCACTGGCCTGTGGTTCGGCGGCGGACGGCAGTGGAATTTTTCCGATTCCTATTACGGAACCGAAGCGCACCGCCTGATGAAGGAGGTGCTGACCAAGCGCGGCGGCGTCATCAGCGGTTCGTCCGCCGGCGCGTCCATCCAGGGCCGCTATCTCGCCCGCGCCACCCCGGTCGGCAATTTGCAGATCATGGCGCCCGGCTACGAACGCGGCGGACTCGGCTTTTTAAGTGGCGTCGCCATCGACCAACATTTCTCCGAACGCAAGCGGCAGCCCGACCTGCACCGCCTGGTGGAAACCTATCCTCAACTGTTGGGCATCGGCATCGACGAGGCCACCGCCCTCGTCGTGCGCCAAAGCGAGGCGGAGGTCGTCGGTAAAGGCCGCGTGTTTTTTTACGACGGCGCAGCGGATCCGAAGGAGGCGTTGAAGCCGGTCGTGCTCAGCGCCAAAGGTCGGTACGATCTCATCAAACGAGAGGTACTACTCGAGAAGGCGGAGTGAGTTGCCAGTAAAATATCGGTAGCACCGCCTTCTCAGGCTATCGGACTTGGTGGATGTTTGACCCCCGTTGGGTCTGGCGACAGCCGTGGTCCCTCGGGTTCGAAATGGACTCACTCGTGCTACTTCATTTGCTCTAAAAGCCCGTGTTCCGACACCCGCTGGAAGCGTGCGCTACGTTGGCTTCCTCTCGTCCCAAACAAAAAAAGCCCTCTCCGAACGGAGAGGGCTTTTGATAAAACATCGTGAATCCGAACCGATTAAACCGTTAGTTCAAACCGGTCGAGTTCCATCACTTTCACCCAGGCGGCGGCAAAATCTTGAACGAATTTCCCTTCCGCGTCGGCGCAGCCATAAACCTCGGAGATGCTGCGCAGCTGCGAGTTCGAACCGAACACGAGGTCGACAGCGGTAGCATTCCACTTTTTGTCACCAGCGCTGCTTTTGCCTTCAAACAAGTGCGGGCATTGGGCGTTCTTTTCCCATCGGGTATCGAGGTCGAGCAAGTTGACGAAGAAGTCGTTGCTCAGCGTTCCGGGACGGTCGGTGAACACCCCAAGATCGCTTTTTCCGGCGTTGGCTTGCAGCATCCGCAGGCCGCCGACCAGCACGGTCATCTCGGGAGCGCTGAGGGTGAGCTTCTGCGCGCGATCGACCAACAGTTCTGCGGCCGAAAGCGCTTGGCCGTGGGCGGTGAAATTGCGAAAGCCGTCGGCTTGCGGTTCGAGAACTGCGAAGGAGTCAACGTCGGTGTGCTCTTGGGTTGCGTCGGTGCGGCCCGGCGTGAACCCAACCGTCAGCTCATGTCCGCCGGCCTTCGCTGCGGCTTCGATGGCGGCGGATCCGCCGAGCACGATCAGGTCGGCGAGCGAGATTTTCTTGTCGCCGGCTTGACCGTTAAAGTCGGCTTGAACCGCTTCGAGTGTTTCCAGCACCTTGGCGAGCTGGTCGGGATCGTTGATCTGCCAGTCCTTTTGCGGCGCGAGGCGGATGCGGGCGCCGTTGGCGCCACCGCGTTTGTCGCTGTCTCGGAAGGTGACGGCGGAAGCCCAAGCGGTAGACACCAGTTGAGCGGTGGACAGACCAGAATCCAGTACCGCGGTTTTCAGCGCGGCGATGTCGGCCGCTTCCACTAGCGGGTGATCGACGGCTGGGACCGGATCTTGCCAGAGTTGCGGTTCTGGAACCTCTTCACCGAGGCAGCGCGAAACCGGACCCATGTCGCGGTGAGTGAGTTTGTACCACGCCTTGGCGAAGGCGTCGGCGAAGTCCTCTGGGCTTTCGTGAAAGCGCTTCGAGATCTTGTTATAGGCCGGGTCTTCTTTCAGGGCGAGGTCGGTGGTGAACATCATCGGCGCGTGCGTCTTCGAGGGGTCGTGGGCGTCCGGCACGGTGGCGACGGCGGTGCCACCTTCAGTGACGGATGGGGTCCATTGGGTCGCGCCGGCTGGACTTTTGGTTTGTTCCCATTCGTAGTCGAACAGGTTGTCAAAGAAGTTGCTGTCCCACTTGGCGGGTTCGGTGGTCCACGCGCCTTCGAGGCCGCTGGTGATGGTGTCGCCGGCGTTGCCGGTCCCATGGGAATTTTTCCAGCCAAGGCCGAGATCTTCGGACGCGGCGCCTTCGGGTTCGGGGCCAACGAATTCACCGGGGTCGGCGGCACCGTGGGCTTTGCCGAAGGTGTGGCCGCCGGCGATTAGGGCGACGGTTTCTTCATCGTTCATCGCCATGCGACCAAAGGTGTCGCGGATATCGTGAGCGGCGGCGAGCGGGTCAGGCGTGCCGTTCGGTCCTTCCGGGTTGACGTAGATCAGCCCCATTTGCACGGCGGCGAGCGGGTTCTCGAGTTCGCGTTCGCCGGAGTAGCGTTCGTCGCCGAGCCACGTGGTTTCGGACCCCCAGTAAATGTCTTCTTCGGGCTCATACACATCTTCGCGTCCGCCGGCGAAGCCGAGAGTTTTGCAGCCCATCGATTCGAGAGCCACGTTGCCGGTGAGAATCATCAGGTCGGCCCAGGAAATTTTGCGACCGTACTTTTGTTTGATCGGCCAGAGTAGGCGGCGCGCTTTGTCGAGGTTGGCGTTGTCCGGCCAGCTGTTGAGCGGCGCGAAGCGGAGGGTGCCCGAACTCGCGCCGCCGCGGCCGTCGAAGGTGCGGTAGGTCCCAGCGCTGTGCCAGGCCATGCGAATGAAGAACGGGCCGTAGTGTCCGTAATCGGCGGGCCACCAAGGCTGCGAACTGGTCATGAGTTCGGTGAGGTCTTGCTTCACCGCGGCGAGATCGAGCGACTCGAACTCCTCCGCGTAACTGAAATCTTCGCCCATCGGATTGGTCCGTGGCGTGTTCTGATTGAGGATGTTCAAGCGTAGTTGGTTCGGCCACCATTGCTGGTTGGCGGTGCTGCCGGTGGCGGCTTGGGTTCCACCGAGGACGGGACATTTTCCGGTGTTTTCTGACATAATCTTCCTATCTGTTAAGTGCCTACCTTGCTCCGCTAACGCGAGCAAACGGCAGGCCGTGGTTTTAAACGATCGAAGCAGATTTACACCACAAATACCCCATCTAAAATGCGAATTAGAACAAGGATGACCATCGACTTAAACGATCACGCCTCGCACCAAAGATCTGTTCAGCAGTCCACGTTTCTCCGTGACTCCGTGCACGCTGTGACTGAGCAAGAGAGCATACGGCACCGAAGCGCACCGCCTGATGAAGGAGGTGCTGACAAAACGGAGGGGCGTCATCAGCGGCGCGTCCATCCAAGGCCGCTATCTCGCCCGCGCCACCCCGGTCGGCAATTTGAAGATCATAGCACCCGACCCATCCGTCCAACGTTATGCGTCCGAGGAACTCCACTTTCGCCGACTCGACCCGAAAGCCTTTTCGGTTAAAAACGGCCAACGTTATCTCCACAAATATCCTGAGGGTAGACATGTAGTCCAAGTTCGTTCGTGGATCGATGATGTCGCGTTCGGCACGGCTAAAAAATCTCTCCAAATTGACAACGACCCTGAACCGCTGCGAGCCTACATGGATGAGCACATCAACCATTATCTCAAAGCACAGACGCTGCTCCATGATGCTGGTGCGCTGACACCGTAAACAGCCGCACTTCGCCCCCCGAATGGTTTGGCGAACGCCCGCGAAGACGCTAGGTTTGCGGTTCATGAACGAACGAATACATATTCAAGGAGCTGGCCTGATGGGCCGGGTGCTGGCGCTGACCTTGCGGCAACGCGGGTTCGAGGTGGTGATCGACGATCCGGATCCGAGTGGCGAGTCGGCTTGCGCGTGGACTGGGGCGGGCATGCTCGCGCCCGCCAGCGAACTCGATGGTGGCGAACGGCTGGTCTACCAACTCGGCTGCGAGGCGATGAGCCGCTGGCCGGGGCTACTGGCGGATCTGCCGCGTTCGGTGCCGCTCGACCAATCCGGCACGCTGATTGTCGCGCATCAGACCGATCGGGCTGAGTTCGACCGCTTTCGGCGCGCGCTGGATGCGGGCGGCGGACGTTACCAACTGGCCGACCAGGCGCGCATCGCCGAACTCGAACCGAGCTTGGATTTTGGCGAGGCTTTGTACCTTGCGGACGAGGGCCACATCGACAACCGCGCGCTGATCGCTGCCACCAACAAAGCGCTCGACATCCGCAAAATCGATCCGGAATCGGACGGTTGTTCTTGGGCGGGTTCGTTGCACACCGGCCGTTTGCGCAAAGCGCAAGGCCACCCGATTTTAGATGACGCGATCTGGCACGTCGACTGCCGCGGACTCGCGGCCCAGGACCGGCTGCCGGAGCTGCGCGGCGTTCGCGGCGAGCTGATCTACATCCACGCCCCCGAGGTCACGCTGAACCGCCCGGTGCGGATTCTGCACCCGCGCTACCCCCTCTATATTGTCCCGCGCGAACAGAACACCTTCGTGGTCGGTGCCAGTCAGATTGAAAGCGAGGATCGTTCGCCGATTTCGGTGCGCACCGCGCTCGAACTGCTGTCGGCCGCCTACGCGATCCATCCCGGCTTCGCGGAGGGACGGATTCTCGACACCTCGGTGCATTGCCGCCCCGCCTTCCCGGACCATCTACCGCGCATCTACCACGACCCTGAACGCCGCCGCATCGCGATCAACGGCTTGTTCCGCCACGGATTTTTGCTGGCGCCAATCCTGGCCGAGTTCGCGGCGGACTTGATGGAAAAAGGCATTGAGCCCGAGGCACCGATCCTGCATTCATTCCCGATATGAAACTGGTGATCAACGGCACAGAGCAAACCATCGCGGGAAGCGCAGGCGGAACGGGCGATACGTCCCCTGCCCTCACCTTGGCCGCGCTGCTTGAACAACTCGATTTCCGCCAAGTGCATCTCGCCGTGGCCTTGAACGAAACCTTTGTGCCCCGCGCCGAACGCGCGACCACGACCGTGTCCGAAGGCGACCAGATTGAGATCGTCGCGCCGATGCAGGGTGGCTAGTTCCACGTGGGATCGCGGATTTCGGAAGGCGGAATGTTGCGGAATCTTCTAATACCTGGAGGGCGAGCGGCCTCGCGAGCCGTTTCTCTGATTTAAATCGAAGATAGCATGCGGACGCCGAGGCCGGCGTCCCTCCAAATACATCTTCTAAGTTCTGGAGGGCGAGCGGCCTCGCGAGCCGTTTCTCTGATTTGAATCGAAGATAGCATGCGGACGCCGAGGCCGGCGTCCCTCCAAATATATCTTTGAAGTCCTGGAGGGCGAGCGGCCTCGCGAGCCGTTTCTCTGATTTGTATCGAAGAGAGCCTGCGGACGCCGAGGCCGGCGTCCCTCCAAATACATCTTCTAATACCTGGAGGGCGAGCGGCCTCGCGAGCCGTTTCTCTGATTTGAATCGAAGAGAGCCCGCGGACGCCGAGGCCGGCGTCCCTCCAAATACATCTTCTAATACTTGGAGGGCGAGCGGCCTCGCGAGCCGTTTCTCTGATTTGTATCGAAGAGAGCATGCGGACGCCGAGGCCGGCGTCCCTCCAAATACATCTTCTAAGATCTGGAGGGCGAGCGGCCTCGCGAGCCGTTTCTCTGATTTGATTCGAAGAGAGCCTGCGGACGCCGAGGCCGGCGTCCCTCCAAATGAATCTTCTAAGTTCTGGAGGGCGAGCGGCCTCGCGAGCCGTTTCTCTGATTTGTATCGAAGAGAGCCGGCGTCCCTCCAAATATATCTTCTAATACCTGGAGGGCGAGCGGCCTCGCGAGCCGTTTCTCTGATTTGATTCGAAGAGAGCATGCGGACGCCGAGGCTGGCGTCCCTCCAAATAAATCTTCTCATATCTGGAGGGCGAGCGGCCTCGCAAGCCGTTTCTCTGATTTGAATCGAAGAGAGCATGCGGACGCCGAGGCCGGCGTCCCTCCAAATAAATCTTGTAATATCTGAAGGGCGAGCGGCCTCGCGAGCCGTTCTCTGATTTGAATCGAAGAGAACATGCGGACGCCGAGGCCGGCGTCCCTCCAAATAAATCTTCTAAGTTCTGGAGGGCGAGCGGCCTCGCGAGCCGTTTCTCTGATTTGTATCGAAGAGAGCCGGCGTCCCTCCAAATATATCTTCTAATACCTGGAGGGCGAGCGGCCTCGCGAGCCGTTTCTCTGATTTGATTCGAAGAGAGCATGCGGACGCCGAGGCTGGCGTCCCTCCAAATAAATCTTCTCATATCTGGAGGGCGAGCGGCCTCGCGAGCCGTTTCTCTGATTTGAATCGAAGAGAACATGCGGACGCCGAGGCCGGCGTCCCTCCAAATAAATCTTCTAAGTTCTGGGGGCGAGCGGCCTCGCGAGCCGTTTCTCCGCCTTGTCTTGAAGAAAATCCGCAGCCCTATCCTTTGCGCAACAACAACCAGACCGAGAACCCGGACACGCCCACCAGCAGCAGCGCTGGCAAGGCAGCGTGCGAGAAAAAGCCTTCTTCCGTGTCCGACCAAATCTGGGTCGCGAGCGTGTCGAACCCGGTCGGGCGGAGCAGCAGGGTCATCGGCAGTTCTTTCATGCAGGTGAGAAACACCAGCGCCGCGCCGGCCAGCAGACCTGGGCTCGCCAGCGGCAGCAATATCGTGCGCAATACTTTGCGGCGCCCCGAACCCAAAGTGCGTCCGGCGTCGAGCAGGTTGGGATGGATTTGCGCTAACGAGCCGCCAGTCGTGCTACTGGCCTGCGGCAAAAAGTGCACCGTGAACGCAAGCACCAGCACCGCCAACGATTGATAAAGCCAGCCGCCGAACTGCAACGACATCGACATGAACGCGAAGCCGATGACCACGCCGGGGATCGCGTAGGCGATATAGCTGGCGCGTTCGACAAGGCGCGTTCGCCAACCCGGATAACGCCAGGCGAGCAAGGCCGGAACCAGCGCGATCACGATGGTGAGTAAGGCCGCAACGGCCGAGAGGACGAGCGAGTTGGCGATGATCCAGGGCTTGCGCAACAAGGGTTCGCCAAGGGTGATGGCACGCAACAACCATTGCACGAGGGTGATCAGCGGCAGGGCCAGTGAGGCGAGCATCAGCACCATACAAAAGCCGAACGCCGGCCAGCGCCATCCACCGAGCGCGACCGGCGCAGGCGGACGGATGCGCCGCGCGGGCGCGGGGCGGCGGGCGGGTTCGAGAAACACGATGACGAGTGAGAGCAGAACCAGAACCAGCGCGTAGGCAGCCGCCGTGTGCGGCTTGTAGTTCCTGTAGCCGTAGACTTGGCGCGTCAGCGTATCTTCCTGCAGCAAATAGACCGCGCCGAAATCACTCAGCGTGTACAGGGCGATCAGCAGTGCGCCCGCCCACAACGAACGGCGAAGCTGCGGCAAAGTAATCTGGAAGAAGGCCTGCGTCGGACTCTGTCCGAGGCTGCGCGCCGCGTCCTGCTGGGAGGCGTCCACCCGCTGCAAGCCCGCCCGAACCGTCAGCATCGCGTACGGCGCAGTGAAGATCGATAGCAAAAACCACGCCGCCGGAAAGCCTTGGAAGTCGATGCCGAACCCACCGAGAATCCCGTTCGGACTGGTCGCCGAAAGGAACGCCATCGCCGCGACATAGGACGGAAAAACCAAGGGCAGAATTAACAGCACCGACCACAGCCGGCGCAGCGGCAGATCGCTTCGAGTCGTCAGCCAAGCGGCGGCGGTACCCAGCGTCAAGGCGGTCGCAGTGACCGCGAACACGAGCCGCAACGATCGCCAAGTCGCCTCGAGGGTGGCGGGGCGCAGCAGCATGCGCATTGGTTCGGACCCGCCCGAGAACGCGCGCAGCAAAAGCCAGCCCACCGGAATCAGGCAGAGTCCGGCGACGGCGTAGCCGGCGAGGATGGACCGTGGCGGCCGCGTCTTCGCGCGGTTGCTTACGCGATGATTCACGTGGGAATTAACGTGGGAGGCCAGACCCGTCCGGGCGACTATCCGCCATGCACGCGATCTGGGCCGGGCCGCTAAAGCAAGCCAAGTTCTTCGAGCAGCGCCAAGGTCCCTTTGAGGTCGCCGAGGTCCGATAACTTGATCTCAGGTGTCTCGAGATCGCTCGGCTTCGGCAGATCGCCATAAGGGTCGACGTCGTCACTCAACGGGAACTCGTAGGTCTGTTCGGCGAAATATTTCTGCGCCTTGGTCGAGGTCAAGAAGTCGAGAAAGATCACCGCTTCGCGCGGCTTAGTCGTCGACTTCAACACGCCACCGGACGCCAAGTTCATGAACGCGCCGGGGCCGCCCTTGAGGTAATGGTTCGCGGCGGGAAAGTCGGGGCCGCGTTCTTTTTTGAGGCGATACAAGTAATAGTGGTTCACAAAGCCGACATCGATATCGCCGTCACCGGCAGCCGCGACGATCGGCGTGTTCTTCGGAAATTCTTTCGGTTCGTTGTCGATGATGCCTTGCAGCCAAGCTTTGGTTTTCTCTTCGCCTTCGAGTTCGCGCATGGCGGTGACGAACAACTGGAACGAGCCATTGAGCGGCGCCCACCCCATCCGGCCTTTCCATTTTGGATCGGTGAAGCCTTGGATGGTGTCCGGGAGGTCGGCCGGTTTCACATTGTCGGTATTGTAAACGACGGTGCGCAGACGGCCGGACAGGCCCATGAAATTTCCGTTTGCGGCACGGTATGCAGCCGGAACGTTCTTCAACGAATTCTCCGGCAGCTTGCCGAGCAGGCCGGCCTGATCGACCGCAGCCATCGCGCCGATGTCCTGAGCGATGAAGACGTCGGCCGGGGACTTGTCGCCTTCGGCAAGCAAGGTGGCCGCTAATTCACCGGACTTGCCATAACGGACATTCACTTTGAGACGCGTGGTGGTCTCGTAATCTTTCACCAGTTGGCCGATCAGCGATTCGTTGCGGCCGCAATAAACCGTGATCTCTTCGCTGGGCGGATCACCGCACCCCGTGAGCAAGGCGAGCGCGCCGAGCAAGAGCCCCAAGCCGAAGCGGCGGGCCAGGCGGTTCTGGGTGTTGATTACTTGGACTTCAGTCCGGCGATTTCCACGATACAGGTGGTGTTGCATAGGTCGCATGTCTCCGCGTTGTGATCACAGTCCGATTGGGCCTGTTTGATTTCTTTGCGGAACGCCTGTGCGCCTTTGCCATTACGTTGCCAAGCCCGAACGAAGTTCGACAGGGCCATGCTGGTTTCAATGCCGAGCAAGTGTTCGATTTTGCAGGCGTCGATTTCGGCCTGATCCTCGCTCACTCCGAGCACATCCCGGAACAAGATCTCGAGCAGTTGGTCGTTGAGTTCGACCATCTCGGCGATCCGTTTGCCCTCTTCAGACAGCAGCAGAAAGCGGTTATCGTCTTCGACGACGAGTCCGCGCTTTTTCAACGGCTTGAGACTGATGGAGCAACTTCCCCGGGTAATATTGAGGCGTTTGGCGATGTCCGTCACCCGGGCATAGCCCTGATCCGCGAGCAGGTGATGAATAGTCATCAGGTAGTGCGCGGCGCTGTGGGTGATCAGATTGTCTTCGAATTCTTTCCAGACAGGTTTTTCGGACATGGGCGTTCCTTTCGGGGAGCGTGTTTATATGCCAAACAAATGGATGGCAACTAAAATTTTTGGTGGTTATGGCTTGTCAGAAGCTAGTCTAAAAGGTGGAGCCGGATTGAACAAGACCTCTTCGAGGTGAAGATGAAAGTGGGAAGGTCGGAGATCGCGGCTGTTCCAGAATCCGTAATTCCCCTGAGTGCGGTGTTGACAGGGGGGCACTTCTTGTTACCTTTCGCGGCCCTAAACAGGGAAAAACACCAGAATTTAAGCACTTTAAGAAGTACCACAGGAACCAAGCACATGTCCTACGCAGTGATCCAAACCGGCGGCAAACAATACCGCGTTGAAGAAAACGATATCCTCGACATCGAAAAGCTCGACGGCGACGAAGGCGCGACCGTGACCTTTGAGGTCCTCGCCCGCTCCGCCGGCGGCGCTCTGACCGTTGGCACCCCGCTGATTTCCGGTGCGACTGTCACCGGCGAGATCGTCGACCAGTTCCGCGCCAAGAAGATCATCGCCTACAAGAAAAAGCGCCGCAAGGGCTACGAACGCAAAGTCGGCCACCGCCAGAGCCTGACCAAGGTGAAGATCACCAGCCTCTAATTTTTCAACCAACACTATTCTTCAGAACAGGTTTTCAGAACAGGATTTTTCGATGTCACATAAAAAAGGTCAAGGTACCTCTAAGAACGGACGCGACAGTAACTCACAACGCCGTGGCGTAAAACGCTTCGGTGGCCAGCCGGTCAACGCCGGCACCATCATTGTCCGCCAACTCGGCACCCGCTTCAAGCCCGGCGTCAACGTCGGCCTCGGACGCGACTACACCCTCTTCTCCCTCAAAGACGGCTACGTTTATTTCGACAAACACGGTCGCCGCGTAAACGTGCGTTCGGTCGAAGACGCCGATCTGCCCGACGAACCGATCGAGGCCACCGCTGGCGTCGCCGCGACCGAAGAAGCGGGCGCAACAGAAGCAGCCGCTGGCGCCGCTCCTGAAGAAGACGCGCCGACAAACGACACGGAATAGTTTCCGCTCGTTCGTCGAACGATCAAAAGCCACCGCCTTCGCGGTGGCTTTTTTGTTGTTCGGACTTCAAGGGGTTGGGGCCATGAAATCATAGAAACTCTCTTACGAAGTCCTCCCCCAACCAAGTGACGCCTTTGCCTTGCCGATCGCTCGGGATGAGTTCTGCGGGATAAATTCCGCAGGCCAAACACGGGCTAAAGCCCGTGCTACCTACCATCGAGCCGCCGCCGTGCTTCGTCGTAGGCGGTTCGGCGATGGTGCGATGACCTTCGACTCGGCAAAGCCACGTTCGAGGCGAGGTAGGCGATGTTCATCGCAAGCGATCTTAGGTGAACGGCCGAGCTTTTAGCTCAACGCCGAACGGGCGTCGGCGATCGCGATCTCCGAACGCGTTCGATTCTCGAACACGGACACTGCTTCGTAGCCGGCGGCCTCAATCGAGTCCAAGGCTTCATCGAAGGCTTCGGCCACGCGCTCCGGCTGATGCGAGTCCGAACCGAGCACGATCGGAATGTTGCGTTCGGCCATCATCTTCAACATCGGATCGCAGGGATTGAACTCGGCGTATTTTTTCTTCCGCCCAGATGTGTTGAGTTCCATCGCCACGCCGGTGGCGGCGATCCGGTCAAGCGAGGCGCCCATCACATCAGCGATCTTGGTCGGATCCCAAAAATCGGGCGCAGCATTCTTCACCAAGTCGGGGTGGGCGAGGCTGTCAAACAAGCCGGTCTCCGCCGAGTCGGCCAAGGCGGCGAAGTAGGCTTCGAACAAACGAACCGCCGTTGACTCGTCGCTCTGGGCCCGAACCAGCGAAGGCAAGTGCGGCTCCCACTCGTCGAGAAAGTAGTGTACCGAACCCAAGATATAATGAAAATCGGCGCGGCCATGCAGCTCCTCCAGCCAGCTTTCCATCCCAGGAAAATAGTCGCTCTCCATACCAAGGCGAATCGTCAGGCGGTCTTCATAAGCCACACGGGCGCGGTCAACCAGGGCCACATAGTCGTCAAACTCTTCCGGAGCCATCCGCACCCAAGAGGAAAACCCGTTCGGCATCGGACTGTGGCAGGTCATGATGATGCCCGACAGTCCCATCGTGACGCCCTGTTCCGCGTATTGCTCGGGTTCGCCGAACGCGTGGTGGCACATCGGCGTGTGCATGTGAGAATCAAACACGACAAACCGCCCATCCATCAAATGTGAAATATTCCCGTTTAATCGGTTTACATCTCCCAAATGTGTGTTTAGAATACAGGAGAGAACTAAGGAATATCATGAATAGGTTTAACAAACGTCGAACTCGTTTTTCGGAGACCACACTTTTTATCGCGCTGTGCGCTGTGTTTTTCACATTTTTCACAGCGTTTTCTGAATCTGCATGGGCGCAGTCCGAAATCGTGTCAATAGAGATCACCGGGGGCGAGGCGGTGCTGACGGTGGCGATCGAAGCGGGCGCAACGTATGTCCGCGTCGAAACCCAAGACATCTTCACCGAGGGCGACACCTGGATTCCCCTGCCATCGATCGCGGTGGACGGGACCGCTCAGACGGTGACCTTAACCATTCCGGCCGATCGGCTCGGACACTCGTTCCGAGTGGCCTGCTACGAGGACAACCTCGCGGCGGCGGGCGTGTTCAGCGGCATTTCTGATTTCAATGGCGATCTTGAAAACGCCTTCACCACAGACGAAGCGCGCAATTCCGCGAGTCCGCCTATCGCGGTGGAAGACACCGCGTTTACGCCTGGGGCCGGGGGGGACCCAGCGACGGTCCCGCGTGAAGTCACCGACGCCAACATCTATGCGATCCGTGACGATCGACTTTACTTCTTCAATCGCAATGTCGGACTGCAAGTCATCGACATCAGCGATCCCGATACCGCAGTGCTGCTTGGTCAGATGACCCTGCCCGGACGCGGCGAAAAACTGTTGCCGCTGAGCGGCGACCGGGTCCTGCTGGTCGGCGGACGCGATTGCGCGTTCCAGCCGGGCGACCCCGAAAGCGAAGGCATCATTGTCGATGTGTCCACCGGCGACCCAGCGGTGACCACGACCTTTCCCATCCGCGGTGCGGTGCGCGAGGCGCGCACGGTCGGCACGGCGCTCTACGTGCTGAGTCACAGTTACTACAACGCCGACGGCGACTACGAACCCTACACCAGTTTTCAGACCTTCGACCTAGCGGTCCCCGACCAACCGATCGCGGTGGAAGACGCCCTGCTTACCGGTTGGAGCCGGTTCATTCACGCCACCCCGGACCGTGTCGTTCTCGGCTACAGCGAGAACTACCGTGAGACCACGCTATGCGTGTACGACATTAGTTCGCCGGTCGGCACCTTGGTAAAAATGGGGGAGGTCTTGATCGCCGACGGCCGCGTGGCGGACGAGTTCAAAGTGTGGATCGAGGACGATCTGCTCGCCGTGACTTCGCAAGAATACAATTCCGATAGCCGCCGCTGGGACACCGCGTTCCGCACCTTCCATGTGGGTCCCGCCGTGTCGGCGCCCCCGGATGACCCCGCCGGTGGATCGCCTGGAACGCACCAACTCGGTGAAGTCCGCATGGCCTTGAACGAACAATTGTTCGGTTCGCGCATCACCGACGAACGCACCGCCTACATCGTCACCTTTGAGCGGATCGACCCCTTGTGGATCGTTGACTTCCAAGACCCGACCAATCCGACCATTCTCGGCGAACTCGAGGTGCCCGGCTTCTCCACCTACCTGCAACCGCTGGGTGACGAACTGCTGTCGATCGGCACCGAGTCCGGACGCGTCGCGGTCTCTCTCTTCGACGTGTCGGATCCGGCCAACCCGACCATGACCAGCCGGGTCCGCCTCGGTGACCGCTGGTCCTGGAGCGAGGCCGTCTATGAGGAGCAGGCCTTCACGGTACTGCCTGAGTCCAACACGATCCTCGTTCCGTTCAGCAGCCCGACCGGCACGGGCCTCCAGTTCATCGAAATGAAAATCTCGGCCAACGGCGATGTTCCTGGCCTGGTCGAACGCGGCTTCCTCGCGCACTACACCTCGCCTCGCCGTGCCATCGAAGAGAACGACCGGTTCCTCGCCATCGACGGACTCGGCGTAACCGTGATCGACGCCGTCGACCGCGACAACCCCGAGGTCACCCACCAAGTCAAACTCAGCCAGCCCGTGACCGACGTGTTCGTCGAAGGCGCGTTTCGCATCGAACTGAACAGCAACAGCGTTCGTCCGTCTCTGCGGGTGAATCCCCTGCTCGGCGCTGCCAACGCGATCAATGCCCTGCACGAGTTCGATCTACCGTTAGGCTACATCATCGCAACCCATCACGAATGCGGTGACGGACCGGCGCCCGGCACCCTCCACCTGTTGCAGCGAGTCCTCGACAGCGACCAATTGCGCCATCTAGTAGTCGACCTCTCCGATTTGACCGCCATCACTTGGCGCGCGGTCGAGTTCGACCCAGCCTCTCCTGTCGGCGGCAATAGCGGCAATGACAGCACTGACGTTGCCGACGACAGCATCGATATCGGCTACTACGGTTCGAACTACAAGGCCCTCGTCCCCGAACCGGGGATCCTGATTTGGAAGACCCAACAATATGGCGGCTACTATTACCCTGATGATCCCATCCTCGAGCCAGCCGTCGATCCTGCAGCTCGTTTGGTGATCCTGCCACCGGGATACGGCGGCGGCACCTCGACCCGTCTACTCGCCATCGATCATCGCGGTGCCGAGCCTGAACTCGTGTCCAAGCAAGAGGTCACCATTCCCGAAAACGTAGAGAGCTGGTCCGCCAACTTCGAATGCCACGCCGCTGCCGGAAAAGTATACATCGGCCGTTCCTACCGCTGGTACACCGACGACGTGCCCGAGCTGCTGCCCGCTTATATCGAGGACCAAGTGGAAACCCGCGTGGCCGATGGCCAGTCCGACATCATCGTTTCGATGCGCCGCCATGACCTTGTCGTCATCGACTACGCGGATCCCGCCAAGCCGGTGGAGCGTCCCGCCATCGAACTCCCCGGACGCCTCGAAGGTGTGAGCGACGACGGTATCTTTCTCTACGCGGCCGCTCAGTTCACTCGCAACGAGGACGACGGACGCCTGAACGGGCTCACTCATCTCGTGCTGCTGTCCTACGACGGCGCGGCCGCCTACCTGCGCAACTCGATTCCGATTGGGAACCACTCGGGCAATCTGAACCTGATCTACGACGACGTCGACATGCACTTGATCACTTACGACGCCGCAGCAGATGACCGCAAAATTCAACGGGTCAGTGTTTCGGAAGCGCTGCTTCAATCCGGACCGAGCACCATGGTCGGAGGCTACGCTTACAACCTCAGCCGCCACGGCGACCTGCTCGTTACCCGCGTCAGAAACGAGCCGAAGTTTTTCCACGCTAAGACGCTTTATACGCTGCCCTTCACGTCTTCCACCGACGGCGGGTGCCTTTATCCGGACACCGTCAGAGGCGACGGAGGTCTAAATGGGTTCGCGGCTCCGGCCGGGAACTTTGGTGTGGTCGAATTTGTTCCGCCAACACCGGCACCGGTGCCCTGAGGCACGAACCCATTTAAAAATTGGAGCACGGCGCATTGATAACATGCGCCGTTTTTCTTTGGATAGAACGGCAACAGCTTGGCCACTAACGTGCTCTAAAAACCTACGACGAACCCACGGGGCTCGGGCAAGCGGCTTGCATTCATGAACGATCCCCGCAAAGGAGACGCGTGGATGTGTTTCTATCCAAATTGAAACCGCGGCTGGCGGGCTTGCAGGATCGGGTGTTGCTCGGTCTCGCAGCACTGTTATTGTCGGTGGCCTTCGTGGTCGGCCTGATCGAGTCCCAGTTACTGGAATCGATCTTCCCCTTGTTCACCCTGGCCGCCTTTACCACCGCGACCCTGTTGGTCGTGTGGTTGCTGATGCTGCGCGTTCTCGCCGGCCAACAGGCGGTGCGCGAGTCCGGGAGGCGCGACGCGCAAAACACGGAGGCGCTCTTCTCCCTCTACCAACTCGTGCAACCGCGTCGCCCCTTGCCGATGATGCGCGGCTGGGCCGCCTCGCCCGATTTTCTCAAGGTGATGGCTGGACGCATTCTCGAACGCGGTCCCTGTACCATCGTCGAATGCGGCAGTGGCACCTCCAGTCTGGTGGCCGGCTATCTACTCGAAAAACTTCAGACGGAGCACGGCGGCGGCGGCAAGTTGTACTCGTTCGAACACGAAACCGATTACGCCAAACAAAGCCGAACCCAACTTGAGCAACATGGTCTGGCCGCGTTCGTTGAGGTGCTCGACGCTCCCCTGGTGACGCACCAGATCGACGGTAAATCCTGGCTCTGGTACGATCTCTCACCGCTCCCTGACTCGGTCGTGATCGACATTCTGGTGATCGACGGCCCACCGAGCGTCACCCAGCCCCACGCCCGTTATCCCGCGCTGCCCCTGCTCGAAAAATACCTCTCCGAACATGCCGTCATCATTCTCGACGACTATATCCGGGCCGAGGACAAAGAGGTGGTCGCGCGCTGGATGGCACGCGACTCGGCGTGGACCCTGACCGAGTTGGCGACCGAAAAAGGCACCGCCGTTCTGGTTCGTTGATGAAGGGCCAGCGGCCCGTGCTACCTTGCGAATAGTCGCCCGGCCGGTGGCAGGTTCCCAACTGCCCGCTCCCGCAGCCCGTATCCCGCATCCCGTAACTCGCAGCCCGCATCCCGCAACTCGCAACTCGCAGTCCGCATCCCGCAACTCGCATCAAGCCTTGTCGAACGCGGCCTCGATCTCAACCAGACTCAGCGTGTTCAACACATTGGCTTTTTTGATCTGCGCCTTACGCGCCACGTCGACCCCGAAACGGAGCAAATCGATCTGATCGACCGCATGAGCGTCGGGACAGATGGCGGTGCGCAAATCCGAACGCCGCATGGCCGGCCCTTCGCGCCAGTCGATGTCCAAACGCCATGGATTGGCATTGATCTCAATCGCGCTGCCGTGTTCGGCGGCGACCTTGATCAGGGCCGGGAGGTCCACTTGGCTTTCGGCCCGCTTCAGTAGCAAGCGTCCGGTTGGGTGGCCGATGATGGTGGTGTGCGGGTTTGCGGCGGCAGCCTCCATGCGCGCCTGCATTTTCGCCGCCGGCATCTCAAGCGCGCTGTGCACGCTGGCGATCACGAACTCGAACCCTTCGATCAACCCTTCCTTTTCGTAGTCGAGACTGCCGTCGCCAAGGATGTCCGCCTCAATGCCTTTGAACACTTTGAAGGTGTGACCCTCATCGACGAGCTTCTGGTTCACCTCGTCGATTTCGAGCCACTGAGCTTCGACGCGTTCGGGGCTGAGGCCGCCGGCGTAAGCGGCGGCTTGAGAATGATCGGTGAGGCCAAGGTATTCGTACCCGCGTTCGATGCAGGCGCGAGCCATCGCCTCGATCGAATCCTTGCCGTCGCTCCACGTACTATGGGCATGAAGGATGCCGCGGATGTCGGCGGTCTCAAGGAGGGGAAAGTCTTTTTCTTCGAACTCGCCCATGTCCTCGCGGCACTCAGGCGGCACGAATGGCAATTCCAGGACCTTGTATATGGCGGCTTCGCTGCCGGACTCGACCGGTTGTTCGAAATTGGTGCTGCCGTCATCATCTAACTGGTAGAGCCCGTATTCGTTGAGCGCCATGCCGCGTTCGCGGGCGCGCGAACGCATCTCTATATTGTGTTCCTTGCTGCCGGTAAAATACATCAGCGCCGAGCCGAACTTTTCAGGTTCGACGACGCGCAAATCCACCTGCCTTCCCTCGTCGCTGCGCACCGACGACTTGGTCGAACCCGACACCAGCACCTCGGTCACGGCCGGCAGTTCGACGAAGGCCTTCATGATCGCGGCCGCGTCCTTTTCCTTTGCCGCGACCAACAAGTCGATGTCGCCGACCGTTTCGCGGCGGCGGCGGAGCGAGCCGGCCACCGATATTTCCTGCACGCCTTTAAGCCCTTCGAGCGCGGCGAGAAACGGCGTGGCGGCGGCCTCGGCCTGGTCCAAGCGACAGCGATCCGCGAAGGTCTCCATCCACTCGATGCTTTTGAGAATGTTGTCGGCCGTTTTTTGGCCAAGGCCTTTTAGACCGGCGACCCGGCCGTCGGCGCAGGCCTCCTTCAACTCGTCGAGTTCGGTGATCTCTAGTTCGCGGTGAATTTTGTAGATCTTCTTCGGACCGAGTCCGGAGATTTCCAGCCAGCCGATGAGCGAGCCGGGAACGGCTTCCCGCAGATCGTCCATGCGCTCAGAGGTACCGGTCGTGTGAAAACTGTACAATTCTCTGGCGATCGACTTGCCGATGCCGTCGACCGATTCGAGCGACTCGTCCTCGAGATGCTGGGCGAGTTCGTCGGCGGGAAGGTTTTCAAAAATGCGGGCGGCTTTGTCGAAGGCGACCACTTTGAACTCGTTCGCGCCGGTGAGGCGGAGGTAGGTGGCAAGGTCGCTGAGAATGCGCGTGGCGTCTTTAGGCGTCATCGATCGGTTGAAGGCTGTTGGAAGGCGGCGACTTTGGCGTGTAGCCGCACCGGCATCAAGCCACGAACCATAATATGCTCGTATTCATAGACCTCCTCGTCCACCCGCCCGTGCTCATGCATCAGGCTGAGCAGTCCGGACTCGCGGTGGGGCAGATGAAGATGCACCTGTACCATGCGGTCGGAGACGAACGAGGCCATGCGTGCCTTGAGTTCGGTGAGGCCCTCGCCGGTGTGGACCGAACAGAACATCGCATCGGGAAAGGCGAGACGGAGCTGCTGCAAGCGTCCGCTTTCCGGCGAAATAAGATCCGTTTTATTAAATAAAGTGATCATGCGTTTTTGATCCGCGCCGAGTTCGTCGAGCACCTGCAGGGTGGTCGCGTGAAAGGCATCGACCTCGGGGGAACTCGCATCGAGCACGTGGATGAGAAACTCGGAGAGGACCGCCTCCTCCAAGGTCGCCTTGAACGACTCGACCAGACGGTGGGGCAGATTGCGCACGAAGCCAACCGTGTCGGTGAGCAACAACGGTGCGCCATTGGGCAACTCGACACGCCGCGTCGTCGGATCCAAGGTCGCGAACAATTGGTCGGCGACAAAAATATCCGCGCCGGTGAGGGCTTTCAACAGCGAGGACTTGCCCGCGTTGGTATAGCCAACAATCGCAGCCTGCGGAATCGGCACCCGGCGACGTTCTTTGCGTTGGGTGCCGCGGTTTTGCACCACCTCCGCGAGTTCCTTCTTCAATCGCGTGATCCGGGTCCGAATCATCCGGCGGTCGAGTTCGATCTGCTTTTCGCCCTCGCCTTTTGCGGCGGGTCCCGACCCACCCTGACGCCCAAGGTGAGACCAATGACGCGTTAGGCGTGGTAGGGTGTATTCAAGCCGAGCGAGCTCTACTTGGAGCTTCGCCTCTCGGGTGCTGGCGCGCTTGGCGAAGATATCGAGAATGACTTCCTGCCGGTCGAGCGTGGTGATTTCAGTCAGTTTCTCCCAGTTCCGTTGCTGGGCGGGGGAGAGTTCGTTATCGAATACGATGCAATCGCAATCGAGGGCGATGGCATGCTCCTTGAGCTCGTCCGCCTTACCTGTGCCGACCAAAAGCTTGGCGTGGAGCGTTGGGCAGCGGACGACACAGCCATCAACCACCGGAATACCGAGGGTGGAGACGAGTTCTGAGAGCTCCTCGAGCATCGATTCGGCTCGAAGCTCGAGGCGCTTGTCAGTGTACACATGGACCAACAATGCTCGTTCGACCATCTTTGGCTTTTCTTTAACATCAAACATATCAAGTATCTTGTTCAGAATGTAACATACGTAAGGTTGGGTTAATTGATCTATAAATCAAAATACGGCAATTTATGCTTTTACACACCGTTAGTGGATTTTATACTATTAAAACGGGACATCGTCGAAAGGGCAAACATGAAAAATAAAAAGGCACAACACAACGACACTCTACCAGAAACGCAAGTCGAGGAACGAATCATCGGGCCAAAGGCGCCGATTGACTTGTCGCTCTTGGAACCGATTCACACGCCCTACCCGTACACCGACTCGTTCGGAAGCGGTTCAGGAAACCAGATCGGCTTGGGGCTTTCATTTTTGCGCGACAAAGAAAACCAACGTGTTGTCTGTCGGACCAAGCCAGACAAACGCTTCGCCGCCTACAAGCGCTTGCTCCACGGCGGCATCGTCGTGACGATGCTGGATGAAGCGATGGGCTGGTCAGTGTACGCCGCCAAGGACATCCTCGGAGTCACCACTGAAATCTCGACCACCTTTCACTTCCCCATGTTCGTCGACAAGACGTACGATGTGGTAGGATGGATGGCTGCGCATCGTGACACCTACGCGTTGACCAAAGCAGCCGTCTACACGGCTCACGGCCGTCTGGTGGCAGAAGCTTCCGGCAAGTGGGCGTATAAGTCCAAGTCCCGCATTGACTTCAACTTTCGTTCCTAAGCCGCGTTTGCTCCTAAGCCGCGTTCGCTGCTAAGCCGCGTTGGTTCAGAGCCTTGCCTTAGTCGGCAAAGCGTAGCGCCTTCTCGACCAGGGAGGCGAGGTCCTCTTTCACGAAGGGCTTCGCGAGGATGTCGAAAATTTCCATCTGACGGTTCTCGTTGAGAACCATTTCGCTGAATCCGGTGCAAAGAATGATCGGGATGTCCTCTCGGATTCGTTTCACCTGTCCGGCAAACTCCGCTCCGTTCATTTCGGGCATGGCCCAGTCGCTGATGATCAGATCATAACTGGTGGGACGCTTTTCGAACGCGGCCAACGCCTCAATCGCATCCTTGAACAAGGTCACTTCGTAACCGATCTGGCGCAGCAGGCGCTCTTGCAGGTTACGGATTTTGAGTTCGTCGTCGACCACCATGATCTGTTTTTGCGGCATCGCCGGTGCCACCGGAAGCCCGCCGTGTGAATCGGAGTCTCCCTCCACCGGTGCTTCCTTGCAGAGTGGCAGCATGATGTGAAAGGTCGAACCCAAACCGACCTTGCTCTCGGCGTACATCACACCGTGATGGTCGTTGACGATGCCGTGCACCATCGACAGGCCCATGCCGGTGCCTTCACCAAGTTCCTTGGTGGTGTAAAACGGGTCGAAAATCCGCTCGAGAACGTCTGGCCGCATACCGCAACCCGTATCGGAAACCACAAATTCCACGTAAGCGCCGGGCGCCACCGGGTGGTGTCCCCAAGATTCGCCGTCGTTGATCATCCGGGTCTGAAGTCGAAGGCCCAAAGTGCCGCCGTTGCCCATCGCATGGAACGCGTTGGTGCACAAATTCATCACCACCTGGTAGAGTTGGACGGGGTCGCCGCTCACCGTGGTGGTGCTGCCACGCACCTGGAAGTCGATCGAGATGGTCGCCGGCACGCAGGCGCGGAACATGCCGAGCGCGTTTTCCACCACCCGACGCCAAGAGAGGGGCACCCGCCGAACCGGGCTCTTGCGGGAGAAGGTGAGGATATGGCGAACCAGTTCCTTGGCGCGCTCAGCGCTCTCGCTAATCTCGTGCAGGCACTCCTGCACGTCCTCCGGGTCGTCGTTATCAACCATCGCGAGATCGCAATAGCCAAGAATGGCGGTGAGGATATTGTTGAAGTCGTGGGCGATGCCGCCGGCGAGAACGCCGAGTGATTCCAAGCGTTGTGCCTGGCGCATCTGCTCTTCAATGACCTGCTGTTTGAGCACCGCATCGACGGATTTCTTCGCCGTGGAAATCACCTTGGCGGTCGTTTCCAACACCTGCACGTCTTGCTCGCTCCAGATGATCGGACCGCTGACGGCGTCTACACGAATGACCCCAAAGCAACCGTCGTCGACCAACAACGGAACCACCAGAAGGGATTGCACATCGTAGCGTTTGAGAAAGTTGGCCTGTGCGGCCTCTTCGATACCAAGCTCATCCACCTGGACAACGTGCGTCCGCACATCACGGGCCGCGTCGAGCCACGCTTGCAGAGGTTCGACCGAGATGAAGCCAAGTTCGAGAATCGAGGGGCGGATGCCCTCCGCGCACCACTCGTGGGTGCAACTGAGCAAGGTGTCGTCGTTTTGGAATTCGAGAATCTGCACCCGTTCGCCCTCGTAGTGCATGGCGATTTCCTCGAGCACACTGTTCATCTGCTCCTCGAAATCTTCGGGAGCGACGCCGATGAAATTGGTGGTCACGCGGTTGAGAAACTCCTCGAGTTCAACCCGGTGCTTGAGCGCGTCCTCGACGTTCTTGAGATGGGTGATGTCGACCAAGGAGTTGATCGACCGCTTGGAGCCCGGAACGAGTCCGACCACCATCCAGACATAGACGATCCGGCCTTCCTTGGAAATTCCGCGGAACTCGTAGGAGTTCGGCACGCTGGTGTCACCGGAGCGGCGACGGCTCATGTGGCTCACGACCATTGGTAAATCTTCGGGATGGATGAAATCGAGAGCGCGCATATTGCCCTCGAGTTCTTCCTTCTCGTAGCCACACATTTTAATGAACTCCTCGTTGGCGAGGGCAATCAACATGTCTTCCTCACAGAGGATCGTGGCGGCGCCTGTAGTCTCGAACAAGGCACGGTAGTTTTTTTCCCGCCGCTTGATCTCGCGTTCGGACTCGCGGTAACCGGTGATGTCGAAAATGGTGTGGGCGGTCCAGTCCGTTCCCGGCAGCTTGTGCGACCCCACCCGGATGTCCACGTGCGTGCCGTCCTTGCACACTGCGACATACTCGACCGAACGCGGCACCCCCTCTTCGCCGCCAAGCAGACGGCGTTCGTGATAGGACCCCGCAAGCGAGGCATCACACGGCTGAAGAAAATCGAGCTTCGTCATATGACCCACAGCTTCCTCACGACTGTACCCAGACAGTTCAAGAAACTCACTGTTGACATGACGCACCATCATACCCGCATCGACAATACACATCGCTGCCCCAGCCGCCTCGAACATCACCCGCGCCGACGCAGGCAATTCATAGCCGGTTCTTCCAATCGTATCGATTTCGCATCCCAACACGGTGAACTGCAGAACAAACTCCGTAGCGGATGCCGGACGCGCCCGGGCAACAATTTCGCGGCCATCCGCCAGCGTACCGACCACTTCCAAGACAGCGGAGCTTTGCACGGTTCCGGCGGCGGCCATCTGTTGTGGCAAGGCAGCTAGAGCTGGACAAAAATCTCCGATTTCAGAACCAATCGACGCGCCCAATTCCAGCGAGTGGAAGGCCTCATTCACCGCGTAGACCACCCCGTCTATCCCGACCACCAACAGAGGCGTCGGTGCTAAATCAAATCCAACCGAACCACGCTGCTCCATCGAACAGCCTTTCTCAGGATTCTCATTTAATGAATATTTCATCTCAGCAACCGATCCAAAAAATGGACTGGTCTTTATATCCCAAACTCCGGCTTCAAGTCAACCTGCCAGCGATAAATACTTATCAACAGGAGCCGAATGATGACGTGCAAAAGGTTACAACAACGTCTAAACAGGGCTGAAATCCTTTTGAAAACTTGAGAATAGTGTATTGCATAACATGTGGAAAACCTTTTGGTAAAACGGTTTGGGCAAAAATGAATATTTGAAAAGGTCGCACGAAATCCGGCTGAGGCAGGCGTCTTCGAACAGAGAAAATAAGCTGTCTTTCCTGCTCGTACCGATCACTTTTTTTCACCTAACTTTGCCGCTTATGTCCAATAACGAGACCCCAAACCCAGTCCCCGAACCAGCCACAGAGTGGCATGCCCGAAGCGTTTTGAACGCGCTTGGCTGGCGGATGGCCGCCACCACCACATTCCGTTCGCTTGGCTGTGGACGGGCAAGATTCACCAAACCCTCGCCATCAGCGGCATCCTGCGGTTCGATCCGCGAACGTCTCCCTTTCAACAAGAAGAACTGACATCTTCGACGAACGGAACTACCCACGCAACCCAACGCGACGACGCCCATGACGCAACCCGTCAAACTTCTCTCCGACCATGTCGCCAACAAGATCGCCGCCGGCGAGGTGGTCGACCGTCCGGTCTCGGTGGTGAAGGAACTGGTTGAGAACGCCATCGACGCCGGCGCCACGCGCATCGACATTGAACTGGTGAGCGGTGGTAAAAAATCCATCGCCGTGATCGACAATGGACGCGGCATGTACCGCGACGACGCCCTACTCGCCGTCGAACGCCACGCCACCTCCAAGATCCGTGATGTCGACGACATCGAACACATTGCCACGCTCGGCTTTCGCGGCGAGGCACTCGCCGCCATCGCCTCGGTGTCGCGCTTCCTGCTGCGCACCCGACCCGCCGAGGAACTCGTCGGCACGGAGATCGAAATCAACGGCGGCAGCATGCAAGACGTACGCGAAACCGGCTGCCCGCCGGGGACCGAGTTCCGCGTCCGCAACTTGTTCTACAACGTGCCCGCTCGGCGCAAGTTCCTGAAAGGCGACCAAACCGAACTCGCGCTGATCCGTCAGAACATTCGACTCTACGCGCTCGCCTGGCCGACCGTTGCGCTGCGCTTGGTGTCCGACGATCGCGAACTGCTCAACCTACCCGGCGGTAGCAGCCTCGCCGACCGACTCGCCGCCCTGCACAGTCCAGAGTTTGTTCGAGCTCTCCGCCCGGTCGACTACGCGGCCATGGGCATGCGCGTCACCGGACTCGCCGGCGTGCCCCAACTCGCCCGCAAGGACCGGCGCGAGCAATACATCTTCGTCAACCAACGCCCGGCTTCCGCGCCACTGATCGGCTACGCCGTGAACGAGGCTTACAGTTCGCTCATCCCAAAAGGCCGCCACCCCGTCGTTTTCCTGTTCGTCGAACTCGATCCCGGCGCGCTCGACGTGAACGTGCATCCACAGAAAAAAGAAGTGCGCTTCCGCCAAGGACGCGAAGTACGCGACTTGCTGATCACCGGACTGGTCCGCGCCCTGCAAAGCAACAAACACGACCCCGCCGCGCCAGTCCCCACACCCACCGATGCGGCGCCGGAAAGCGCCACCGCCGGTCACCCGACCCGCTCGCCGATCCCCGTCCCCTTTCCGCCACCGACCGCCGCCCCCGGCGCGGTCGCCGAACTGCAACCAGCGACCCAGTTCGAACTGCCGGGCGGTGGCACCGATCCGGCGGTCATATCGCACCAGCCGCATCCACACCCCGGACCGAGCGATCCCATCGGCCCCTGGGTCAAGTGCCGGGTTGTTGGCCGGGTCGGCGGCCTATTCGTTCTGCTCGAAACCGAAGACGGTCTCGTGATCATGGATCCACAAGCCGCCCACGAACGCGTGCTCTACGAACAGTACCTGCGCAACGTCCGCAGCGCCTCGGTCGCCGCCCAAGGACTGCTCACCCCGGAAACAGTGGAGGTCGCGCCAGCCGATGCCAAACGCCTGCGCGACAACCTGCCGCTCCTGCAACGCATGGGCTTCGGCGTGGACAGCTTCGGTGGCGACGCCTTCTTGGTCGATGCCCTGCCGGCCTTTCTGCAACATCTCAGCCCCGCCAGTTTGCTCGCCGACCTCGCCGCCAGCCTCGAAACTGGGGCCGCCAAACGCGGTGCAGAACACCTCGCCGAAGAGGAACTCGCCCGCACCGCCTGCCGCGCCTCGGTGAAAAACGCCCAACTCAGCGAACCCGAAATCGACCAATTGGTGGCCGATCTCGCCCACACCGACATGCCCTATACCTCCCCGCGAGGCCGTCCCACCTTGATATTTAACAGTTTCAATGAGTTGAAACGGAAGTTTGGCAGGGTATAGAGCGTCATAAAAGCACCATGAAAATCCTAACCCTCCTCCCCATCGTCTTCCTCAGCTTCCTGCTCTCCGCCTGCGCCCAAGGCGACAAGCCCGAACCTGTCGAGCCCCCGGCTGCCGTTGCAGAAACGCAGCAAACCGCCAAAGCGCCCGCACCAGAGGCCGCCGCGGCCGACATCAGTTACGTCAATTTGCACACCGTCGGCAAAATCGATCCGACCGTTACCAAGCGCTTGAAAAACTTTATCGAACGAAATGCGATGCTCGCGGTCCACGTCGCCGACCCGATCCCGCCGGCCGGTGCCGAGCTGCTGCAACAAGCCGACTCCGCCAAAGGCCAACTCGACCCCAAGGCCATGCTCTCCATCCTGCTCAGCAACGAGCACAAGAACGACGACGGGCACGCCCACCTCAACCCGACCAACAAAATTGCCGTCATCAACGTCGCCAAGCTCATCGACGAAACAGAGGAAACCACGCTGCGCCGCCTCGAACGTCAGACCACCAAAGCGATCGGCGTGTCGCTCCAGCTCAAGCCCTGCCCCAACCCGCAGTGCGGCATGTTCCCGTACCGTAGCCTCGAGGAACTCGACCAGATCGGTCGCGGGTTCTGCCCGCCCTGCCAGATGTTCCGCGACCAAGCCGCGGAAAAAATGGACGTCAAACTCCGCGTCGACTTCATTCCCGGACGCGCCCCCATCGGCGGCCAAGCGGGGAAAAACGGCCCGGTCCCCCCCGCCCCCCCGGCGCCCCAACCCAAAAAATAGCATGCTCGATCTCAAACTTTTCCGCGAAGACCCCGAACGTATTCGTGCCGGACTCGCCGCGCGCGGCAACACGCTCGACATCCAGCCGATCATCGATCTCGACACCGAACGCCGTAACATCATCGCCGAGGCCGACGCGCTCAAAAACGAACGCAAGACCGCGTCCAAGAAAATTGGCGAACTGAAAAAGGCCGGCGAAGACGCCGAACCGCAAATGGCCGCCGTGCGCGAACTCGGCGACAAAATCTCCGCCTTCGACGCGCGCCTCGCCGAACTCGAGACCGAACTGCACGACCGCGTTCTCGGCGTGCCCAACATTCCCGGTCCGGACACGCCGGCTGGCCTCACGGAAGACGACAACATCGACCTCGGCTTGGTCGGCGAAGTCACCAGCTTCGACTTTGATCCACTGCCCCACTGGGAACTGGGCGAACGCCTCGGCCTGTTCGACTTTCCGCGCGGCGCGCGCATGGCGGGTTCGGGCTTTCCGGTTCTGGTCGGCCAAGGCGCGCGCCTGTCGCGCGGCCTGATCCAGTTCATGCTCGACCTGCACACCACCGAACACGGCTACACCGAACTCGCCGTCCCCTTCATGTGCAACAGCGCCGCCATGACCGGTACCGGCCAACTGCCCAAGTTCCGCGACGACCAATACGGCATCGACGGCGAAGACCTCTGGCTCGTGCCCACCGCCGAAGTGCCGCTCACCAACTTCCACGGCGGCGAAATTCTCGACCACGACCTCAAAGCCGAACCCGTCTGCCTCACCGCCTACACCCCCTGCTTCCGCAAAGAAGCCGGTGCCGCCGGCAAGCTCACCCGCGGCCTCAACCGCCTGCACCAGTTCGACAAAGTCGAACTCGTCCGCCTTGTCCACCCTGACAACAGCTACGCCGAACTCGACCTGCTGCTCGGCCACGCCGAAACCGTGCTCAGCCGCCTCGGCCTCGCCTTCCGCCGCCTCTCGCTGTGCGCCGGCGATATCAGCGGCAGCTCCGCCCGCACCGTCGATCTCGAACTTTGGGCCCCCGGCCAAAACCTCTGGCTTGAAGTGAGTTCGTGCTCCAATTTCGAAGACTACCAAGCCCGCCGCGCCGGCATCAAGTTCCGCGACGAAGACGGCAAGGCCCAGTTCGTGCACACCTTAAACGGCTCCGGCGTCGCCCTGCCCCGCCTGATCGTCGCCCTGATCGAAAACGGCCAGCGCGCCGATGGCACCGTCGCCCTCCCCGAAGCTCTGCATCCGTATCTTGGTGGCATGACCGAGCTGAAATAGTTGAAGTAGCAGCAGGCGATCGTCCGAGTCCCGGCGTGCGCTTGGCAGCCAAAATCAGATAGTGTAGCACGGGGCTTTGACCCGTGTTGGAACGGGTGATCTCCGGCCACCCTTCCATCCACTCACGCCACCCACGCCCAGGGAATCATTGAGTGAAGAAGGGGAACGGCGAAATGAAACAGGCGGCCAGAGACCGCCTGTTCCAACACGGGCGACACGCCCATGCTACCTTTCCCGATCAATGAAATTGGAGTTGGCAGAGGGACAATCCTCCATGGTGATCCACGGCGAGCTGCTGTTCACCACCACCATCGGAATGGGCGATTACCCGCTCGTGCCCCCGCGCAGCCTCAAACCCAAAGCCGAATGGCTCGGGGCGGAATTACAGAAGGATAAATGGTCGCTGCACACCATCGCACTACTTCGCGTAAGCCGCCCCCGAATCAGCCGAGTTCCCAGCCGTCACGCCGCGGCGGCTTCACCCACTTGTTCGCCTCGGGCACATTGGTCACCTTCATCGCCGCGGAATCCCATTCGAGTTTTTTGTCCATCTGGATCGCCAGGTTTCCGAGGCAGCAGAGTTCGGTGAGCGGACCCGAATAACCAAAGTGCGCGTTGCCCGGACGACCCGCCTTTGCGGCGCGGATCCATTCTTGCTCGTGGCCGTCTTTCACCCGTTCGAGCGTTTTCGCCGGACGCCTGAACGCCTTCATCGAACTCTCCGGAACCAAGCGCGGGCTGTCGCCGTAGATACCGCAGACCAACAGACCTTTTTCGCCTTTGAAAATCACGCCACCTTCGCGGTGACCCAGAACACGGCCCGCTTCCACACCCTCCGGACGCGGCGGGCGCATGCCTTCGTACCAACGGAGTTTGAGCGGCGGGTGCTCGCCGCGTTCGGGAAAGTCGTAGGTCACAATCGCGCCGAGTTGGTAGTGCTCTTTGGTCGAACCCATTGAGGTCGCTTCGATGCTGGTCGGCGCGTCGAGATCGAGCGCGAACTTCACATTGTCCAAGGTGTGCGCGCCGCGGTCGCCCTGCATGCCACTGCCGAACGCACGCCAGGCCCGCCACACCGCCGGATGATAAGCTGGATGATACGGACGCATCTCGGCCGGGCCGATCCATAAATCCCAGTTCACGCCCTTCGGCTTGGCCGGCGTGTCGGTCGGCCGCGTTCCGTGTTTGGTGCTCCAATACGCGTGCCCCCAAGGATAGTACGACAAACTGCACCAGGCATCGACCTCGCGCACCGCGCCGATCGCGCCCGCGTCGATCCATTCCTTGATCAAGCGAACGCCCTCGCCGCTGTGCCCCTGAATCCCCATCTGGGTGGTCACGCCGGTCTCGGCCGCGACCGTCGCCATCAGCCGGTTCTCGAACACATTATGCGCCAGGGGCTTCTGGCAGTACACGTGTTTGCCGGCACGCATCGCTGCCACGGAGATCGCAGCGTGGGTGTGGTCCGGGGTGGCGATAATCACCGCGTCGATGTCGTCGCGCGTGAGCATCTCGCGAAAATCGATATAGGTCTTCGCATCCTTATACCGGTTGATCGCCTTGGCCGCGTGCCGGTGGTCGACATCGCACAGCGCAACAATGTCCTCGGACTCGGACGAGCGCAGATTGCTAAAGCCCATGCCGCCCACCCCGATCCCGGCGATGCGCAATTTGCCGTTCGGCGAGTTTTCCGCCCAACTCGTTTTAGCGATGTGGAAGGTGGCAAAGGCGGACGAGGCGGCAAGGAACGAACGGCGTTTGATTGGCATGGCGGCATTGTGCCAGACCGCGAGTCAGGTTTCCACGTTCTTTTTAACCGCGACTCCCTGATCCATGCTGCGACTCTGGAGAGCCGCGCACCGACACCTCTCTGGAGAGAGGTGCCACCTGTGCGGATCGCGTCAAAAGGTGGCATGCCTCTCCAGAGGCGTGTCGGGTTGCCCCTCTCCAGAGGGGCAACGTGGACAAATCCGAGAAGCCCTCATCACGTATGCCAAAGACGCTACTCCCCGATGCAGTACGCCCGCCCCTGCCAGCATATCGTTGGTCATACGCATGGATGATCATGATGTTGGCAGGAAGGTGTCCCATCCCACCACGCCCAGTAACCCCAGCTACCTCAGATCAGAAACACCAACCAACGCCTCCATCAACGACCCGTCCATTCCCTTGTCCCCATTCCCTTGTCCACAAAAACCCCGCCGTGTCGTTGGTCACGCGCTTGGATAATCACAACATCGGCGGAATCGAATAAACATGCGGGCAATTGGCACGTCCGTGCAGATGGGAAATGAGCCCTTGCCTTTTTGGGGTAAGGGGTCGTACGTTTCCTATGTTGTGCAATACCGTCCGGATGTACCGGACGGTTTGAAAGACAAGCACACGAAGCAATTACATAGTTACAAAGACTAGTTACAAAAACGGAATTCAATATAATGGATGCGATTAAAATACTCGGAAGTCTCATGGGCAACAATGCCGGTGGAGGCGGACTCCTCGGCACGCTGATCAAAGGCGCAGCCGGACAAGCACTCGGTGGCGGACGCCAACCGCAACAACAAAGCGGTGGCGGCCTCGGTGGCCTCGCTTCAATCCTCGGCGGTCTCACCGGCGGTAACGCCCGTCCCGCAGCCCCCACGGGCGGCGGCGGCATCGGCGCCATCCTCGGCGGCCTTGCCCGTTCACAACAGCAAGCACCTGCTCAACCGCAAGGCGGCGGCGGACTCGGCGGCCTTCTCGGCGGACTCCTCGGTGGTGGTGAAAAAGCCCCCGAACCCCTCCCGGAACCACCCTGCCAAGCCACGCAGGACCACGCGACCATCCTCATCCGCGCGATGATCAACGCTGCCAAAGCAGACGGTGAAATCGACGCGCAAGAGCAAGAAGCCATCGTCGGCAAACTCGGCGGCGACCTCGACGCCTCCGAACGCGCGTTCGTACAGCGCGAGCTCCAAGCCCCGCTTGATGTCAAAGCCTTCGCCGCCAGCGTCCCGCCTGACCTCGCGCAACACGCGTACGCATTCTCGCTCATGGGCATCAAACTGGATACCCGCAACGAAGCCCAATACCTCGGCCAACTCGCCGAAGGTCTCGGACTCGATGCGAACACCGGCAATGCGATTCACCGCAAGTTCGGCCAGCCGGAAATCTACAGCTAAGTCAACCTGACGTAGACTGCCACTCGCTGCTTCAAGCGAGTCGAACAACGGGTGCTCGCAAGAGCGCCCGTTTTTTTGTGCCGTGGATTGTTCAGCGTAAACGTTCGCCGGCTCGTATAAGCCGCCGAGAAGCCTCTGCACGCGATTAAATTTTTGGTATCGTCTTCGTATTCCCATGCATGTGGCCCCAGCTCATTTTACACACCGAGCCGAACCACAGAGCGGTGGTACGCCAGTAGCCCCGGGCGGGGCCTGAGTGATAACTTGAGTCCGCTATACGAGGGGCCTCCCGAGCCGAGGGGCCTCGAAACCAATTTGGTTCAACTGGAGGTCGAGTCGACCCAAGGGAGTCATCTCATGCTAGCCTTGGGTGAAGGAGGTACGACTGAACCCAAGGATGCCGGATCGAAGAAAATATCGACCGGTCGGTCACTCGTGTCGAAATTGCATCATTCGATCCGGTCGAAACGAAGATATTCTTTTGGTCGGGCCACCTTCCGTTCCCGCATCTTCCAGGATTGAAAATCCACGCCACCAACACGGTAGACGGTCTGTCCCATTAAACCAGTCCCATTAAACCAGTCCCATTAAACCAGTCCCATTAAACTATGCTACAGCGCCTCCGGCGCGTCCTTGCGGTTCTTCAGTCCAGGTAACCCAGAACGCGGCGCAGCCGTTGGATTCGTTCATCGTTGTCGACGACCCACTTGAGTCGCGGCGTGGGATCTTTGGGCGTACGCGCCGGCTGGACGCGCAGGCTGCGGATCACCGGACTGCCGTCGTCCTTGCCCCATTTCCAGCTGTGGCCCTCGGGCATATTGTACGAATCGACGCCGCTGGTCTGCTGCGAACCAATGAAGGCGAACAAGCGGGCGGTTTCCTCGATCGGGCGTTCGGTGAGATCCTCGTAGCGGACCAAGCAGGTGGTCTCTGGGCGTTCGTCGCGCAGGGCCAGCAGGCGTTCGGTGACCCCCGCCCAGTAACGCCGCGCCAGCCAAGGGGAATAGAGATTGCCGAGCATTGGCGCGGCTTTGCGGAACGTCATCTTCTGCAGGGAATGCACCGTCGGCACAACATCCCGAACGAGCAGCAAGGTTTTGTATTCGGGCAGATTTGGAAAGCGTGGGTAGCGCGGCAGCTCGTTGAACCAGGCCGGTCGCTTGAGCAGGATCACGCGTTCGGGGGCGAGCGCGGACAAATTGGTTAAGGCCTTGCCACCTTGGTAGCGTTGAAAATCCACCTCCGACAGATTGGAGATGTCCGGTGCTTCGCCGAGCAGCGCCTTCAAAAGCGTCGACCCCGACCGCATGGTCGAGGTCAACAGCACAAATGTCTTTTCGGTGGATTCGCTCAAACTATTCGCGGCCTTGGCGGCGAGGCATGAGACCCGTGGGTCAGAACTGGTACGGACTGAAAACCTTTTCGTACTGTGGTGCCCAGCCTTGGATATTGCGAATCCGAGTGGAGTGGCTCGGGTGAGTACTGAGGAATTCCGGCGGTGAACCCGACGACGCCTTGGACATGTTCTTCCACACATCTGCGGCGGCAGCCGGGTCGTAACCGGCGATGGTGGCGAGCGCGAGTCCGAGCTGGTCAGCCTCGGTTTCGTCGCCACGGCTCCACGGCAGGAGCAGGCCAAGGTTGACGCCGATGCCGGCGTACTTGAGCAACTGGGCGTGCTCTTTCTTTTCCACTTGCGAGGAGGCGATCTGCATCGCGGCGGCGATTGAGAGGTTTTTCACCACGCGTTCGCGACCGTGGCGAAGCAGGGCGTGCGAGACTTCGTGCCCGATGATCGCGGCGAGGCCGTTGTCATCCTCGGCAATCGGCAGGATGCCGGTGTAGACGGCGATCTTGCCGCCGGGCATGGCGAAGGCGTTTTTCTGGCTGCTGCGGATCACGTTGACCTCCCACTGAAAGTTCGAGGTATCGGCGAACTCAAACGGGCGCTGGGACGGCGGCACGCGTTGCTGGTACACATCGACGGCCCGAATGATGCGCTGCGAAATCTCATTCACCTTTTGCCATTCGGCCGAGGAACGCGGCAAAGCGGTGCCCTTCTGGGTGAGCTGCTTGTATTGTGCGTCGGCTTGGCCTTGCAACATCGGGTCGAGCATCGGACCCGCCACATTGTTGGCGAGGTTGAACGGGGCGTTGATCACGTCGGTGGCGCTGATGCCTTGCATCGACGCGCAGCCGGTGAGTAGCTGGAGCGCCAGAAATCCGAGCGCGGTTTTAAACAGAAGTTTGAGGGTCGCTGTTTTCATGGTCTTTCGATGTAATTCTTTTGGGCAGTGGCCTGAAGTGCTCTGGTCTTACACAACTAAGACGGGGGAGTTCCACCCTAGATTCATCTGAGTTCGGCAGCAGAGAAGGCAAATAACGACGTGGAACTGTGGAAAACTGCTCACCGCCGCCCCCTTATTCGGGGCAAGTTTGTACCGTCTTGACGAAAGGCGATGGCGGACTTTGGTTCGGGCTCATCCCATTCGCTCACAGTTGTCGCAGGTGGCACCGTCTCTCCGAGCGGTGTCGGGCCGCCTCTCTCCAGAGAGGTCGGCGCTGCGATCTTTGGCCCCGAACGGGACGGTTTGTATCGTAACTTCGGCCAGTCTGCGGGATGAATCTCGGTGCGCCAAACACGGGCTATTAAAGCCCGCGCTACCTACGATCGAGCCCCGCCGTGGTTCGTCGTAGAGAGTTCGTATACCTGATCAGGGCATGCGGGCGATGCGGTAAACGCGGTGCATCAGCCACGCTGCAGGCGCGTCGGGATCGGTGTAGTCCATGGTGCCGCCGGTGCCGGTGACGGTCTGCAACACGGTCCAGACTCCCGAGGGCAGGTCGTCGCAGCACTGCACTTCGTAAGTCGCGCCGGCATCGGTATTGAACTGAACCACGCCGGACTGCCGGAACTCATCTTGGTCGAGGACGGGTACGGTAACACAGCCGATGGCACGAACGGCGAGCAGTTCGGCGTCGAAGTTCATGTCGCTCGAACTCGGGACAATCTGGTGCACGCTGGCAGCGAGAATGTTCGGACCCTCCGCGAGAGCGGACACCGGAATCGTGAACTCGTAGTAGCTTCGCTCGTCGAGCGCGGTAAACACACTGGAGGCGGCGGTGCTGTTCGCGGTGATCGGTCCGGCAGCCATGTTGTCGCGCGCCACTTCGACGCCGTTGAGGAACACGGCCGCGCCATCATCGCGGCGGAAGCGCAGCACCAGACTGGTGATGTCGCCGATGTTGTTGGCGTTGAACTCGTGCACGAAGGCGGTCCGCAGCACATTGATTTTGGGCACCGTGGTGTTCACCACTTCACCAAAACCAAACACGCCCGGTCCGGAGGACCAACTGGAGAGATCCGCCCAAGGCTGGCGCCAGCCCTCGGTGGCTTGCAGTTCGGAGTAGGACCAGTCACTTTGCTTCGCCACCAAAACGTTGGTCGAGACGCAGGCGCCAAGTGGCGGGACGACCACGTCGGCGACGTTGAGGCTGATCTCTTGCGCGTCGCTCAGGCCAGCCTGGTCGGTGGCAACCAGGTTGAAGGTGTAGGCGCCAGCGTCGCCGCTGCCGGGCAACCAATACATCCAGCGGGTGGCGGGGTCGAAGACCAGCCCCGCAGGCACATTGCCGTTCAAGCTGTAACTGAGCGGAAGAGCGTCGGCATCGACCGCAGTATCACCTTGTTGCAGCCACAACACGCGTTCGTCCGTATTGAATTGCACCGAAGGAGTGGCGAACACGGGCGCGCCGTTCACCTCGGCCACGTTGATCGTAAACGAACGGGAGCGGCTCAGGCCGTCCTCGTCCTCGACTCCCACTTGCACGTTGAACGAACCAGGGCCCTGCGCCTCGGTCGGGGTCCACGAAAGCGTCTCGCCTTGAATCGTGAGTCCGGGCGGGCCGACCAGGATGGCGTGAGTGATCTGTTGCGCCGGGATGTCGGGATCCGAACCGTTCAGGTCATACGTCCAAAGTGCTTCCTCGTTGATGTTCTGGGTCGAAATCGTCGGCAGGTTTGGGCGGCGGTTGACCTCGTTCACGGTGATGGAAACGGATCGGCTCGCGGTGGCGACCGGACTGAAGCTGTCACTCACCGTCACCGTGAAGGACACGACACCGGGGCCGGCGTTCTCGGGCGGGTTCCAAGAAAGGACGCCCGACGTAGAAATACTCGCGCCGGCGGGAGCGCCGTTGAGGCTGTAACTCAGCGTTTGCGACGGGTCCAAATCGGCCCCTTGAAAGACAAAGGTGTTCCCGATGCTTTCATTAAACGTGAGTGGACCAGGCGCGGCGAGGGTCGGCGGATGGTTAATCTGTCCAGCAACCGCCGTCACTTCATCGACGACACAACGACCGGCGTTGACCAAGGTGAAGGTCGCCGTGCTGTTGAAGTTCAGCGAACTCACGCGGATCGAGGCGTTCGCGGCGAGCACGGAGTTGGACGGGAAAAAATGCACCTCATCGCCATCGGACAAGGTCCAGCCGGCGAGGTCGATACTGGCGCCGGACGTGTTGTAGAGATCAACCCAGTTAGAACCGTCGTCCATCTCTTCCACGATCACCTCCAGGCTGGGCGTCGGACAAGCCGGACTGCTGTTGTCCGCGCCGGGTGTGCCGAGACCGTCGCCAAGCTGCCAGTTGCCGGGCAGGGTGTTGTCGTCGCCGGAATCGTTGAGGCTGAGGGTTGCACCCGTACCGAGGCCGGTCGGCCAAGGGGCATTGTTGTCGTATTCAAGGTCGTCGACGACACAGCCTTCGGGATTGGTGAGCAGAATCCGTTCGCCTTTGTTGCGCAGGGTGAAACCCTGGCCGTTGAGCACTTGGACTTGCCCTTGCAGTCCAGGGAAGGCGGCGTTGAAGGCGAAGGAGTCTTCGGCGAGAATCAAATACTGCCCGACCCCGATGAAGGTGTTGGCCGGGAAGGTGTACTGTCCACCTTCGTCGTAGAACTTCCAGCCGGCGAGGTTCGCGAAGTTCGGACCGTCGTTGTAGAACTCCACCCAGTCGCCGGGATCGGCGTACGGCGAGGAGTCGACGTTGAGTTCGTTGATCACGATGTTGGCCGGCGTCGGGCTGCAGGGATTGCCGAAGCCATTGTCCGAACCCGGCGACCCGCCGTTGGCGCCGGCCAGCCAGAACCACGGCAGGGCGTTGTCCGAACTCGGTTCGTTCAGCGCGAGGGTCGCACCGTTACCGTCGGCGAGGGTTTCCCACGGCGGATCGTCGTCGTATTGGACGAGGTCGGCGATGCAGCCATCTGCGTTGAGCAAGATCAGCGACTCGCCGCCATTGCTCAGTGAGAAGCCAGTCGGGCCGATGCGGCTGACGCCCGGATGCTCGGCGGAGAACAGCGCGGTGTCCTCGGCGAACACCCGGTAGCCGTTGTTGGCGATAGAGATGTTGCCGATGGTGTAGGAGTTGGCGCCGTCGGTGATTTTCCAGCCATCGAGGTTCACCGTTGCGCCGGAGCTGTTGCGCAGTTCGATCCAGTCGCCGGCGTCGGCGGCGGCGGCGGAGTCATAGTTGATCTCGTTGAAGTGCACGTTTGGGATGTTGGCGCCGTTGGCGTTGTTGGCGTTGTTGCAACTGATCGAGTTGGCGGCTTTGGGGGTGCCGCCGAACGGGCCGATGGACAGCCAGTTGTCGCCGTCGGCGTTGTCCGAACTGGCGTCGATCAGTTCGAGCGAGGGGCCGAAGCCGTCCGCCGCCGGGCCCCAGGTGTTGCCATCGCCGTACTCGACACGGTCGAGTTCGCGGTCCCAAGCGTCGCGCAGGACCACCGTGTCCCCACCGTTGTCGAGGCGGCCTTGGTAGTCGCCGTCGGGGGCGAAGCCGTAGACATAGGTGAACTCTTCGGCGCGGCCGGCGAGCACGATGTAGCCGTTGCCGGGAATCGTCATGCCGACGGGGAAGTCGAAGTCGATGCCGCCGGACATCCGGAAGCCGCTCAGGTTGACAGTGCTGCCGGAGATATTGCGGATCTCGACGAACTCGCGTTCGAAGTCGCCGAGTCCCGGACCCGCGACCGGGTTATAATGAATCTCGTTGATGACCAGCGAGGAAACTGGATTGTTGTTCGGCGCAGTCGGCGTAAAGGTGATCGGATTGGACCAATGGCTCCAGCGGTCGGTGGTGTCCTTGTGGCGCACCCGAACGCGGTACATGGCGTTGGTTTCGGTCACGCCTTGCGGCACGGTCAGCGTCACTTGGCCGCCGGTGTAGTTTTGCACGCCGCTGCGCCAAGTCGGGTCGGCTTCGTAATGCCAGTCGTCGCTGCCGGCAGCGGGCAGGTTGTTCGGATCGGTGATGCGCGCGACGATCCACTCGATCGACTCGGAGGCCGAACCGTTCGGGTCGCTGAACGATGAGGTGCGGAAGCGCAAGTCGTTGGCCGGGTAACTCGACGGGCTGATCCGGGTGAGCGACGGCCGGAAGGGAATGCTGGAGTCGTTGAGATAGTTGTTGAAGATGAACGAGCGACGGTCGCGGAAGAAGGTCTTCAGCGAGTTCTTTTCGGTGGCAAGATTGGTGTAACCGAGGTTCCAGCGAAGCCGGTCAATGTCGGCGAGGCTGGTGCCGCCGGACGGGTTCTCGACCATGCGTGCCTTTTGTTCGATCAACAAGTTGATGCCTTCCGTGGTGCCGGTGCTCGGGGGCAGAAACAGGTCGTAATACTCGCGCAGAACCCCTTGCCATTCGCGGTTGAGCGTCGCGTTGGCGATGATCGCATTGCGGAGAATCGCCTGCGACGGAATGTTGACGTCGGCGGCCATCATCGATCCGTCGAAGTCTGCCGGGAGGAGATGGAACCCGTCGTCATGGTACATCTTGTGATAGTGCTTGGCCCAATATGCTTCTTCATTTTGGGCAATCAACTCGTTGGCCGCCATAAAGCGGTACTGTTGGGGCAGATCAAAGTTGTTGCGGAAGAAGGTCGTGTTGCCACTGATCTGTTCGCGATTGCCGACGATCGCGACGTTGGGGAGAAGCACATCGTAGGTGGGGTTATTGAACGTAAAGGGGCCTTCCGGCGGGTACACCGCCACCTCGTCATCCTTGTATTCGTACAAGAAGTCTCGCGGCAGGTTTTGGTCGTCGAGAAAGTCGCTATCGTAATCGTTGACGATATTGTAGATGCCCCAGAAGTCGCCGTTTTGTTCCTCGGCCGGATTTTCCTGGACCGAATCGATCAGCCGGAAGTGCATCCAGTCGGCGGGGGAGGCGGGCGCGCCGAACAAGTTGAATTGCTTGAACGCCACGCCTTCGGAGAGACCGCTGTCGATCCGGCCACCGTCGGTGACGCGTTCGCGGCCGGTGAGGGTGCCGCCGTAGATCGCGAGATCGCCTTTGTCGCTGAGGTCTTCGCCGGTGTCGGAGGTGTGGGTGATCGCATTGCCCTTGTTGGACTTGAAGCGCATGTTGCGTTTCGAACGCGTGTGCCGTTCGCTACGACCCTTGGCGCGGTAGCGGATGTGGTCGTACACCTCGTCATCGTGAACCAAGGTCCCGGTCACCGGGTAGAGTTTGGTCGTGCCGGTGAGAATGTAGGTGTTCACATCGGCGGCTTTGGCAATCAGATGGTACACCGGAACCTGTTCGAGGTTCTCGACGTTGGTGCTGCCGAAGTTGCCGAGTCCGTCGTAGACGAAGAACGCGAAGTTGGGTTCGGGATTGTCCGCGTAGGGCAACACAATCTCGGACTGCCCAGGGGCGTTGATGCGGATGCGGTAGCGCACCAAATTGCGGTGCTGCATCGCGCTGTCGCTCGACGGGATCACCACTTCGAAGGTACCGTTGCTGGTGGCGTTCATCGCGCGGCTGTTCCACGAGCTATTATAGGCTGGATCGGAAATCGCGATGTAGTTGCCGGGTTCAACGGCTTGAATATCGAGCGCCGCGGTCATGCCGGCAATCGGTTTCGGGATCTCGACGGTGACGGTCACATTGCTCGACGAACCCGGCGCTTTGGGCCGGTGCCGAACGCGGTCGAATAGCACTACCGAGTTGGTTGTGGTGACATCGACGGCAGCGTTGATGGCGCGCGGCGTCGGCGCGGCGGCGCGCCAGGCGCCAGCAGTGTCGCGGTCGAGTTCGGGGTGGATCACTTGGATGGTCCGGCCGTTCAGACCGGTGACCGGCCATTCGTCGCCGACATCATAGGTGACGCTGTCGGCGACCGTGCCGTCGCCGCGGCGCAGGCGGATGTCCTCGCCGCTATTGGAAAGTTGGCTGCCCGCATCCCAGGTAAAGACATAGGTGCCGGCGCCGCCGTACTTGGCGAGATAGTCGGCTTCGTTCTGGGCGACAACTATATAGCCGTTGGCTGGAATGGAGACGTTCGGAAAAGTGAAGTTGATTCCCTTATCGAAGAACCAGTTGTTCATGTTGACCGACTGGCCAGTGGTGTTGCGCAGTTCGATGTATTCCACGCGCTCGGAGGAAGAAACCGTATCGTAGTGGATTTCGTGGATAATTGGATTTGCCCCAACCACTCCGGCCATCGTCGAGACGATCAATACGGATAAGACAAACGCACAGGAATTGCGTACGAAATCGTACACAGATGTACCGTAACGTTCAGATTTAAAGGGATTTAGCATGATGGATATGTGCTTCATTACAAAGCATACTTCATGCCAGTTCATTGCCAATGCGCAGAAGTGTAAAAAAGTTTCAGCTTGGTCAGGAAAAAACGAGAGGCACCGCCTTGGTGTAAAATAGTCGGCACTTCCAAGGGAACTGATGCGGTGCTGCTTGCAGGCGGCTCCAAGGCCTTGGACCGATAATCGATTCCCGCTTGCCCTCGCCAAAACGACCTTCTATATTGCCCGACCCTAACCAAAGGATTTATTTATGTATGAAGCCTCAGATTTGAGAAAAGGCCTGAAGATTGAGATCGACGGCGAACCCTATATTGTCTCCGATTTCCAGTTTGTGAAACCCGGCAAGGGCGGCGCGCTCTACAAGTGCAAGATTAAGAACATCTTCACCGGCAATACCATCGACAAGACCTTCCGTTCGGTCGACAAGATCGGCAAACCCAACATGATGGACAACGACATGACCTACTCCTACGCGGACGGGGACAACTTCGTGTTCATGGACGACAAAACCTACGAGCAAGTCGAACTCAGCAAGGAGTTGCTTGGCGTCAACGTCAACTTCCTCGAGGACGACATGAAGTGCTCGGTGTTGTTCTTCAACGACCGCCCGATCGGCATTACCCTGCCGAACTTTGTCGAAAAAGTGATCGGCGAAACCGAACCCGGCTTTAAAGGCGACACCTCGACCAACACCTACAAGCCCGCCAAAATCGAAAACGGCTACGAGATCATGGTCCCGCTGTTCATCAACGAAGGCGATGTTGTCCGGATCGATACCCGCACCGGCGAATACGCGGACCGCGTTTCCAAAGGGAAGTAGCAGGCCTGCGGCCTTGAGTGGTCAGTAATCAGTAATCAGTGGGGCGGCCTGCGGCCTTGAGTCACTAGTGATCAGTGATCAGTAATCAGTGGGGGGGGCCTGCGGCCTTGAGTGATCAGTGATCGGTAATCAGTGGGGGGCGGCCTGCGGCCTTGAGTCATCAGTCATTAGTGATCAGTGGGGGGCCTGCGGCCTTGAGTGATCAGTGATCAGTAATCAGTGGGGGGGGCCTGCGGCCTTGAGTGATCAGTGGGGGCGGCCTGCGGCCTTGAGTGACCAGTGATCAGTGATCAGTGGGGGACGGCCTGCGGCCTAAGTGATCAGTCATCAATCATCAGTCATCAGTGGACACGACCTATTGGCGCTGATGGGCATCTTTGAAATTTGAGATTCGAAATTTGAAATCACCTCACTGATCACCCACATCACTGAGGACCGAACCAAATCGACCGGAGCGCCCCACCGCCGAAACAAAAAACCGTTGTCCGGTCGAAACCACACGACCCCGTCCAAACCGCCCCCGCCAAAAAACTGATCACTCCAAGGCCGAAGGCCACCACCACTGATCACTCACCACTGATTACTAAAGGCCGAAGGCCGCCCCTGCCAAAAACTGATCACTGATCACTGATGACTGATCACTCCAAGGCCGAAGACCACCACCACTGATCGCTGATGACTGATCACTGATGACTGATCACTCCAAGGCCGAAGACCACCACCACTGATCGCTGATGACTGATCACTCCAAGGCCGAAGGCCACCACCACTGATTACTAAAGGCCGAAGGCCGCCCCCGCCCAAAAACTGATCACTGATCACTGATGACTGATTACCCAAGGCCGAAGGCCACCCTCCACTGATCACTCCAAGGCCAAAGGCCACCCTCCACTGATCACTCACCACTGATTACTAAAGGCCGAAGGCCGCCCCCGCCCAAAAACTGATCACTGATCACTGATGACTGATTACCCAAGGCCGAAGGCCACCCTCCACTGATCACTCCAAGGCCAAAGGCCACCCTCCACTGATCACTCCAAGGCCGAAGGCCACCCTCCACTGATCACTCCAAGGCCGAAGGCCACCACCACTGATCACTGATCACTGATTACTAAAGGCCGAAGGCCACCCCCGCCACCCATGACCAACACCCAAAACCTGATCGAACGCGCCCGCATCCTCCGCGAACTACGCGCGTTCTTCGACGACTGCGATTACATCGAGGTCGAGACGCCAGTCATTGTCCAACCCCCCGCCATGGAATTGCACATCGACGCGATCCCCACCGGCCTTAAGCGCGATGGATCAGTCGCCGACTTCTTGCGCACCTCTCCCGAACTGCACATGAAGCGCCTGCTCGCCGCTGGCCTAAATCGCATCTATCAAATCGGTCCCTGCTTCCGCCACGGCGAACGCGGCGACCGACACAACCCCGAGTTCACCATGCTCGAGTGGTACGAGTCCGGCGGCGACTACCGCAGCGTGCTCGACATCACCACCGAACTGCTTACCACGCTCGGTGCAATCGAGAACCTACAATCCGTCACCATCTTTACCGTGGCCGACGCCTTCCTCGAACACGCCGGCTGGGACCCGCGCATCGCCGCCACCTTCGATGCCGACCGCTTCAACGAGGATCTCGTCGACAAAGTCGAACCCGCCCTCCCCCAACAAGGCGCCGTCGTCCTACTCGACTACCCCGCCCCGCTCGCCGCCCTCGCCCGTCTCTCCGAACGCGACCCGCGCGTGGCCGAACGCTGGGAACTTTATCTCAACGGCGTCGAACTCGCCAACGCCTACTCCGAACTCACCGATCCCGACGAACAGCGCCGCCGGTTCGAACAATGGGGCCGCGAACGCGCCGAACGCGGAGCCGAGGTCTACCCGCTTGATGAAGCCTTTCTCATCGCGCTCGCCGACATGCCCGCCGCCGGCGGCATCGCCATCGGTATCGACCGACTGGTCATGGCGCTGCTGCCTGACGCCAGTTCAATCGGCGATGTTCGCATGCTGTGAGCGAAGCCGTGAGGCCTGTCGTGATGGAGACCTTGGGTCCGGGAAATTCTCTTTCGATTCCCCTTAATGCGGCCAGGGTACTTAGCCTTTTCATTTGCATCTGGCAGAGGCCTTGCCAGGTGAACAAAGCAAACCGATGAAGCTGCGCGATCTCAGAACGCAATTTGGCGCCAAGCCGAACGAGGAAGATCTCGCCCACTACCGCCAGTCGCCGAACTGGCGCGATGGCAGATTCCACAACCTCGAACCCACCTCGCTGGCCGGTAACATCCGCGATCTGCCGCGGATGATTTACAAGCAGCTCACCGGCCAGAAAAGTCGCATCCCCGAACGCCCCCTCCCCCTGGTTCCGTTCGATCTCACCGCTTGGGCGGGAAAGGACCCAGGGCGAGAAACAAAACTGGCATGGTTCGGCCACTCGGCCGTCTTGCTGCGGATGAACAACAAAACCCTATTGATCGATCCGATGCTCGGTCCCGACGCGAGCCCGATCGCGCCAATCGCCACGAAACGCTTTTCCGAGAACACGATCGAACTCATCGAGCAGCTCCCAGAGATCGACCTCGTTCTGATCAGCCACGACCATTACGACCACCTCGACCTCGAAAGTATTCGCCGCTTGCGTTCCAAGGTACACCGTTTCGCGGTCGCACTCGGTGTGAAACGGCATCTGGTAAAATGGGGCATCGAGCCGGAACGCGTGACCGAGTTCGACTGGTGGGACGCGCACCGACTCCAGCCTGTCGGCGGCGTCGACGACAGCGAGGACATTCAGATCACCTTCACGCCTACCCGGCATTTCTCCGGACGCGGATTGAGCGACCGCCAGCAATCACTCTGGGGTGGCTGGGTGTTCGACTGCGGCCACGAAAAAATCTGGTTCAGCGGTGACGGCGGCTACGGCAATCACTTTGCCGAAATCGGCCGACGCCTCGGCCCGTTCGACTTCGCCCTGATGGAATGCGGACAGTACAATGTCGAGTGGCCGACGGTGCATCTGTTTCCTCACGAGAGCGTGCAGGCCGCGTTCGATGCGGGAGCCCGTAAAGTGATGCCCGTCCACTGCGCCGGCTTCTGCTTGAGCTACCAACACAACTGGTTCCAACCACTGGAGGCGTTCCAACAAGTCGCCGCCGAACGCCAATTACCGTACCTGCTGCCGCCGCTCGGGGCGGCGTTCAGCCCTGCAGATTGTTTGCAGCGTCCATGGTGGTTGGGTTGAAAACAACGAGGTGGGAATTGAACCTTGGTTGCGACCAAATCACACGGGCACTCAGGGCTTCACAACCGCAAGACTGCCTTTGTTGTTGCGGGTAAAAATCAGCCCGTCCGCGAACGAGGGCTGTACCCAGCAACGGCCTTCTAACACCTTCAACTCGCTGTGCTGATTCCAGCCCTTCGGACTCGCGTCGCCGATGCGCAGAATCCCATTGTCGGCTTGCACGATCAGGTGATCGCCGGCGATGATCGGACTGCCGTAATTGCCGCCGCCGCGTTCGCTCCACACGGTCTCACCGGTCTTCGCGTCAACGCACATGATCTCACCGCGCTTTTCGGTGACCGCGTAAAAGTGGCCGTCTTTATAGGCGGCGCTGCTCATCTTGGTGATCACGTCTTTGTTTTTCCACACCTGACGCGGCTTGCCACCATCGAAGTTGTAGAGTTCGGCTCGGCCGGTGCGCGGATAACCCGACGTGATCAGAACCGACGAGCCGACCACGACCGGCGAGGAGGCGTTGACGTCATAGCTGGTCTTCCACGGAATCCGCCACAGCTCTTTGCCGGTGCGCGCTTCGAGTCCGAGCATCGCTTTGCCTTTGAACGCGAGCAGTTGAAGATCCGAGCCGTTCTGGAACGGCATCACCGGCGCGTAGCCCGCCTTATCGTCGCCCGACCCCCAGATTTTTTCGCCGGTGTCTTTGTTCAGCGCAATGGTCGAATTGCCGTTGCCGCCAATATCGAGCAACAACGCGCTGCCGATGATCACCGGCGAACCCGAATATTTCCACTGGCTCAATTTGCCGCCATAATCCTTGATCATATGTTTGCGCCACACCTCCGAACCGTCCGACTGCTTTAAGCAAACGAGTTGCCCGTCATAACTAAACACATACACATGTTGCTCGTCCAAGGTCGGGGTCGCCGCCGTGCCACCTTCCCACATCCGCGCCTCGAACTTGCAGGGATAACGGTGCTTCCAAATCTCGCGTCCGGTCTTGGCGTCGAGGCAGTAGACGACATCGTGATCGTCGACGTTGCCCATCGTGTAGGCGCGACCATCTTTGATGGTCACCCCGGAGGAGCCTTTGCCGAGTTCCTTGCGCCAGATAATGTCGCTGTCGCTGAGTTGGGTTGAGGTGAGCTTCTCGGGCGTGCTGCCGTTCATCGCGGGTCCACGGAAAAACAGCCAGTCATTACCTTGAGCCTGCGTCACGACCGGTAGGAGTAGAACAGAAAGCGAGGCACAACAGAGGGCGCTGATCACAGCAAAGGATTGTTTCATACCTTTATGCTGAAGTGGATTCTGGTTCGAATCAATCGGCAAATGCAGGGTCAGATATCCGAGAAAACCATTGCTGACGAGACCTGATAAGATGACTAAATCATTTGTTTGACATGCCAACCATAAGAATGGTTATGCCTTCGGCGTGTTGAATAGCATATCAATCTGGACTGCAGAATGCCTTCTTTTATGGGGCGGACTGGTCGGCGCTCTGGCCCAAGAGACCGAACGCCGCGTGTTTGTCATGGGGACATGGCTGGATGTCAGTGCCGATTCGCCCGCGACCGCCGAACAGGCCATCCGCAAAATCGAGCAGGTGGAAGCCTCGCTCTCCCGCTGGCGTGCGGGTTCGGACATTGCCCGCATGAACGCGGGCGAGGCCGTGGTCCCCTCCCCCGTCGTTGCGAACGCACTCGCTCGCGCCGCTCATTGGCAACGCTGGTCGGAGCAAGCCTTCCACGTTCGGCGACAAGGCCGACTCGACACCGATGCCTTTGCCAAAGGTGCGGCGCTCGATCAGGCGCTGGCGTCGCTGCGTCAGAAACGCGAGGACCATGACACCGTCATGATCACGCTCAACTTCGGCGGCCAAGTGGCCGTGTTTGGACCAGCGCCATGGTCTGGCCAACTCACTGCTCCACTCGAACGCGACCACGCCGCAGGCCATCCGCTCTATCTCGCCTCTGGCTCGCTTTCCACTTCCGGCAACGCGGTCAAACCCGGCCACATCCGCGACCCCGCAACCGGCGCGCCGATCCTCACCCGCGGCCATGTCACCGTCTGGGCCCCGACCGCGTTCGATGCCGACTGCGCCAGCACCGCCTGCTTCGTGCTCGGCCCCGAACGTGCCCTAAAAAAAGTGAACGCCACCGCCGATCTCGAATGCCGCTTCGAATGGGTCGAACAACAAAACGGACGCGACCTCGTGCATCGACTCGTCAGCAAAAATTGGCGCGCAAAAATTTCAACCCCGCCACCAAAAACTCAGAACACACCATGAAATTTAATCACTTCATCGCCCTCGCCTTCCTTGCGACCACGCTGCTTCTGCCTGCCGCCGCGCAGGATCTTGAAGCCCGCATCGCTGAACTCGAAGCCACCGTTGATGCGCTCACCCGAGTTCAAGAAGAACAAACCCTCGGCGCGATCGGCGGAAATTCCAGCATCGGCCGACCGGTCGGCGAGTCCGTTCACGGACTCGGCCCCGCCGCGTCCAAAGTGTACGCCGGCGACGGCCTGTCCATCGGCGGCTACGGCGAAGCCCGCTACCGCAACCGCGAAGACGACAGCGACGAAGCCGACTTTCTGCGCGGCGTCCTCTACGTCGGCTACAAATATTCCGACAAGTGGGTATTCAATTCCGAGATCGAGTTCGAACACGCCTCGACCTCCAAAGAAGGCTCCGCCTCGGTCGAGTTCGCCGCCATCGACTACCTCCACTCCGACGCGCTCAACCTCCGCGCCGGCATCCTGCTCGTGCCGATGGGCCACATCAACAAACTCCACGAACCCACCACCTTCCTCTCCACCCAGCGCCCCGAAACCGAACGCCGCATCATCCCCAGCACCTGGCGCGAAAACGGCGCCGGCCTCTTCGGCGACCTCGGCGACTTCGCCTACGAAGCCTACGTCGTGAACGGCCTCAAAGGCGAAAACTTTGACGACAACGGCTTCCGCGGCGGGCGCCAAAAAGGCTCCGAAGCGGTCGCCGACGACCTCGGCTTCGTCGGACGCGTCGACTACACCGGCCAACCCGGACTGCTCATCGGTGCCTCCGCCTACCAAGGGGACAGCGGCCAAGACAGCGGCCTGTCGCTCGACACGACCATCGTCGAAGGCCACGTCGACTGGCAACGCAACGGCTTCCGCGTTCGCGGTCTCGCCGCCTCCGGCCAGCTTTCTGGCGCCGCCGAACTCAACGCCCGGCGCGCCGAACAAGCCGACACCACCGTCGCCGAGATCAACTCGGTCGGCAAAGACTTGTTCGGCTGGTACGCCGAACTCGGCTACGACGTCCTCAACCGCGCCGATTTTGGCGAGGCCTCGCTCACGCCATTCATCCGCTACGAAGAACTCAACACCGTCGACAGCATTCCCGGCGACGGCTCCCAACTGGCCGGCAAACGCGACCGCGAAGCCGTAACCGTCGGCGTTGCGTTCCAGCCGCTCGACGAACTCATTTTCAAAGCCGATTATATCATCAACGACGCCGCCAGCGGCGACCCCGGCAACAGTTTCAATCTCGGGATCGGCTATGTCTTTTAGACCCAACCGTTCCTTTACTGGCCCAGCCCCAAAGGGACGAGACATGGTAACCTGCGGGCCGAGTGACGTACTATCAACACACCGTGAACACCCTCGGCCAGCCCCAAAGGGACGAGACATGGTAACCTGCGGGCCGAGTGACGTACGATCAACACACCGTGAACACCCTCGGCCAGCCCCAAAGGGGCGAGACAGAGTAGCCCGCGGGTGGAGTGAGGGACGAACGAAACCCCGGGTACCATGCGTCGGGCCTCAGGCGCCCCAAAGGGGCGCGACAAAAGCCCGCGCTCACAACCAGACCCGGAAAAATCATCAGATTGTCGCACCCCCTTGGGGCGCCTCATTTCGCCCGGCCAATCCCGGGGATGCGCTCGTGCCTCGCTTCCCCCGGGCTACATTGTCCGGCCCCGTTGGGGCCAATCCACGCCCGCTCGTATGGCAAATCTTTGCCATCGTGTGGCAAGGTTCTGCCATAAGGTGGCAAGGTTCTGCCATAAGGTGGCAAGGTTCTGCCACGCTATGGCAAGGTCTTGCCATAAGCATCGCGTTGCTTTTTGGCGCGACTTTTCCCGCTTCAGGCGAGGCCAAGGAACGTCCGACCCGAGACCAACTGCTGGCCAACGCCTTCCCCGGTTGCACCTTCGAACGCCAGCCGCGCACGCTCACCCGCGAGCAAATGAAACAGGTGAAAAAGCTGGCGGGCACGACCCCGGCAAGTCCGTTGATCTTTACCTATCGCGCACTGAGCGCCGCCGCGTCCAAGCAACAAATTGGGACAGTGTATTTCGACGCGCACAAAGTTCGAACCTTGCCCGAAGTTCTGCTCGTGGCGGTGAACCAAGACGGCACGGTGCGGCGGGTTGAGGTGGCCGATTTTAAGGAACCGCAGGAATACGAAGCCGACCCGAAATGGCTGGCCCAGTTCGATAAAAAGGCGTTCGGCCCCGATCTGCAACTCAAGCGCGACGTTCGCAATCTGGTCGGCTGCACCCTCTCGGCGCGCGCCGCGACGGACGCGGTTCGACGGGTGCTGGTGATCGACCGGTTGTTAAAAGACGACAGCTAAAATGAGTCCGGTGGAAAAATGGTGCCTGTGGATCGGCAACGGGCTCAGTCTGGTCACCGGTGTTCTTCTGCTCTGGGTGAAAACGTTGTACCGCGCGCCGCCGCCAGTGGACGAGTTCGATCTCGGCGGACTCAGCCACCCCTGGCAAAGCATCGCGCAGCATCTGCATATCTGGACCGCGCCGGTGCTGGTGATCGCGATCGGCATGTTGTGGTACGCGCACGGGGTGTTCTCCTTGCAGGCAGGTCTCCGCGAGGGACGTAAAACCGGCATCATGCTGCTCGCGCTGGCCGGCCCGATGATCCTTTCAGGCTACGCGATTGGTACGAGCGTGTCCGAACTGGCGCGTTCGATTTGGATTTGGATCCATCTCGCCACCTGCGCGTTGTGGTTGTTTTTTCTGCTCGGACACACGGTATTTCGACGAACCTAACCACCCCGAAAAATGGTCATAGAACATCAATAACCTGATGTAAATACCAGCTTCTTAAGAAGCTCAGCCCCCTGAGCGAAACGGGGCATGAGAACCGTGGAAACCTTGTGGGCGCTCCGACAACATGCGAGGCAGTAGTTGTGAACGCCCAGAGAGAGCCACTGCTGTTGAGAGACTTGAACTGGAAGTCTGGGACCCTGTTCGTCCTTGGGATTCTCGGATGCTGCGCATTGTTGGTCGTGCTTTTGGCGAGAAATGTCGGCACTGTCGGCAAAACACGAAGCATGGGCTGGAGTTAGAAGATCCGTGGGGCAGGCCGTTCCGCTATAGCAACCGCGGCAGTAAGTTTCGCTACGAACTTGGCTCGTCCGGCGAAGATCGGGAGATGGGCAATGCCAAAAAGGGCGGAAGCGCGTTCGGGGAAGGCGACGACATCACGATCGATAACGGCAGGATGTGAGTTTTCCTCAGCCGGACCGAACGAACGGCTACAAGCGGATTATGTCGCGCTCGACCAACTCACCAGCTACTTAAAGTTGGTTCGGGCTGCGAAGCTCCGTGATTGGAGCGAGGGGCCTAACGTTTGCAGCTTGATTAAGAATAAAACGTCCCGCCGGACTCGGCCAAGCGTTTGAGCATGGCGCAAGGCGCATAGTGCGGCGAATCTTTCTGCGCCAGCGCCTCCAGCGTATTGCAAATATTCACCACCCCGGCCGCGTCGGTCATGCGCAAGGGGCCGGCGTGGAACGGGGCGAAGCCGGTGCCCATCACCATCGCGAAATCGACATCTTCTGGACTGGCGACCACGCCCTCCTCCAGCACGCGGGCAGACTCGTTGACCATCAGGCCGACCAAGCGCGTTTGGATGTCCATCGGTGAAAGGTCGGCGTACTTCTGCGCGTCCGCCGAACCAGCTGTCTGTTCTCTGACCTGCTCTGCGATCATGCTCGCGATCATCGGGTTCGGTAGCGGCTCGCCCTTTTTCGGATGGGTGTAGTAGCCGATCTTGGACTTCTTGCCGAGGTAGCCTTTCTCGATTAGTTCGGGCACTGGCGCGGGAACGCGGATGCGGTCCGGGAAGGTTTCGGCAAAGTAGCGGCCGACGTGCAGCGAGGTGTCGAGTCCGATCTCGTCGAGCAGCCGCAACGGGCCCATCGGCATGCCGAAGTCGGTCATCGCTTGATCAACCTCTTCGATGTCCGCGCCGCCGGCGACCAGGTGGGCCGCTTCGAGCAAGTAAGGCAACAGGATTCGATTGACCAGAAAGCCGGGTGCGTCGTTGACGATCACCGGCAGCTTGCCGATCGACTGCACGTAGGCGAGCGAACGCGCGACCGTCTCGTCGCTCGTCTTTTCACCGCGGATGATTTCGACCAACTGCATCCGGTGGACCGGGTTGAAGAAGTGGATGCCGACCACGCGTTCGGGGCGGCTGGTGGCGGTGGCGAGTTCGGTGATCGACAGGGCCGAGGTGTTGGTGGCGAGAATGGTGTCCGGTCCCACCTGCGTCTCGAGGTCGGCGAAGATCTTTTTCTTGATCGCCATGTCTTCTACGGCCGCTTCGATCACAAGGTCCAAATGCGCCGGCAGCTTTTCGGTGGTGGTGGTCACCCGGTCGAGCACCTGACGTGCCTCGCATTCCGTGAACACATGACGCGACGCGGCTTTGTCGGTGAGCCGGCGGATGTTGTCGAGCCCCTTGGCCAGTTGTTCGGCGCCGAGATCCTTCATCAATACCGGATGTTTACGGCCGGCAGTCCACTGCGCGATCGCCGAACCCATCAGCCCCGCGCCCAGCACCGCCACCGGTTTTGTGGCCGCGCTCTTATCCACTTTGATGTCGCCGATGCGCATTTTCTTGGCGCGTTCCTGGAGGAAGAACAAATGGATCAGGTTGCGCGCGACCGCCGAACGACCGAGTTCGACGATGGCGTCCTCCTCGAGTTTCAAGGCGAAGGCCGGGTCGCGTGAGATGCCATCGAGCACCACGTTCATGGCGCGTAGCGGCGCGGGATAATGCGTGCCGCTCTTGGCCTTGATCATCGCGGTCGTTTTGCGCCGCGCCAGTTTCACCATCAGCGGATTGTTGGTTTTCCACAGGTTCGGCGGCTTGCGTTTGCCCTTGTCGAGGTAGGTGGCGGCGATGCGCAACAGGTGTTCGCGTGGTACGACTTGGTCAATCAGGCCGCGCTTTTTTGCCGGCTTGGCGGCAAGGGTGCGACCGCCGCAAATAATGTTGAGCGCGTTCGGAACGCCGATCAGACGCGGCAACCGGGTACAACCGCCCCAGCCCGGAACGATGCCGAGCTTCACTTCGGGGAGACCGATTTTAGTCGGCTTGTCAGGCGAGGCGATGCGGTAGTCACAGGCCAATGCGATTTCGCAACCACCGCCGACGCAGGCCCCGTGGATCGCCGCGATGGTGGGTACGGGCAGTTCGGCGAGTCGTTGAAATAGGGTTTGGCCGCGGGTCACCAAGGCGCGCGCGTCCTCCTCGGTCTCGGCGTCAAGAAACTGTTGGATGTCGGCCCCGGCGATGAAAATACCCAACTTGGCGCTGATCAGAATGACGCCCTTGATCGGGTCCGCGCCACGCGCTCGTTGGTGAAGCGTGGTGAGATGGTGTTCGAGGGCGTCGAAGGCAGCCGCATCAAAAAGATTGGCCGACGAACCTGGCTTGTCGAAGGTCAGGATCGCGATCGTGGGATCACGGTCGTACCCGAAGGTAAGCCGAATTGGCTCGCTTGGGTTCGACGTGCTGGGTTGCGTTGTGGACGAGGAGGTCATGCCGGGAGAGGACATTTTCTTTTGGGGTTCAGGTTTGGGATTGCGTTTAACATTTGGATTACCGTTCGAGCCAAAGAGCCATGCCTTGGCCACCGCCAACACAGGCGGTGACTACGGCGCGATGCTGGGAGCGGCGACCGAGTTCGAGCAGGGTGGTGAGGACCAAGCGGGCACCGGTGGCGCCGACGGGGTGGCCGAGCGCAATCGCGCCGCCGTTGACGTTGACGATGTCGGTTGACGGCGCGCCGATCGGCGTGTCGCGGCCAAGAAATTCGCGATTGAACTCCGGGTCATCCAGCGCGTGCAGGCAGGCGAGCACTTGGGCGGCGAAGGCTTCGTTGATTTCGACCAAGTCGGCGTCGGACAGCTTGAACCCGGTCCGCTTTTCCGCCTCGTCGATCGCATACACCGGACCCAGTCCCATCCGCGAGGGATTACAACCGGCGTAAGCGTATCCGGCGAGGGTACCGAGCGGGGTGATGCCGAGTTCGGCGGCCTTGCGTTCGCTGGCGACCAGCAAGGCCACGGCGCCGTCGGTCACCTGCGAGCTGTTGCCGGCGGTAACGGTGCCCGTGCCGCGTTCGAAAATCGGACTCAGCTTGGCCAGTTTCTCATAGGTGCCATGCGGCCGAATGCCGTTGTCGAGCACCACCGGCGTGCTTCCGGACTGGCCTTTTTCCGGATGGGGTTCGGGATAGACCGGCGAAATTTCTGCGGCAAAACGTTCGCGCGCCGCCTCGGCGCGGGCATGCGACTCGAGCGCGTAACGGTCCATCGCCTCGCGGGTGACGGGCGCTTCGCGACCAATTAGTTCGGCGGTTTCGCCCATGTTGAGTCCGCAGACTGGATCCGTGAGACCGAGTTTCAGAGCGACTCGGGGAAGGATGTCGTGCGGGCGGAACTTCAGCAAACCCTGCGCGCGGTCGTAGGCGGTTTTCGCCTTCATAATCGCGCCGATTTTTTCCGCCGTTCCCTGTTGGAACAACAGCGGGTAGTTGCTCATCGACTCGCAACCGCCGACCAGAAACAGTTCGCCACGTTTCGCCATCATCTTCTCGTAGGCCTGCGTCACCGCCTCCGCACCGGACGCGCAGTTGCGGTGGACCGTGACGGCGGGCGTGCGTTCGGGAAGGCCGGCGCGCAGGGCGATCACCCGGGCGATATTGGCCGCTTCGATGGGTTGGCCGACGCAGCCGAAGATGGCTTCGTCGATCTCCTTCGGGTCGATGCCGGTGCGCGCAAGCAGCGCTTTGGACACGGCCACCGCGAGGTCGTCGGCGGTCATGTCGGCGAGGTCGGTGCCGGCTTTACAGAAGGGGGTTCGGAGGCCCGCGAGGATGACAAGTCGTTCTTGCATGGATCGTTGTTGTTACGTTTTTTTAAGGACACCGGCGCCGAGGTATTCGGTAAAGGCGTCGGCAATTTCTTGTGGGGTGAGCGGACCTTTGGGGCGGTACCAGACCACGACATAGTTGATCGCGCCGAACATCATCAGGCGCAACAAATTGGGTTCGACCTTGGCGTCGAGCAGTCCGTTGGCCTGCGCTTGTTCGAGCAAACCCTCCCACAGCGCGTCGTAGGTATCGCGTTCGTGGATGATCGCCATGCGCGATTCTTCCGAAAGGTGGCGTAGTTCCTGAAGCAACACTGTTGCGTAGCTCTGGTGTTCGAGAGACAGCCGGATGTGCGCTCTGACGGCGGCCTGAATCTTCTCCCAGGCATCCCCCTCGCAACTCGCAATGGCTTCGGTGACCGCTTCCGAGACCACTTTGAGTCCGACCTGCATGACGCCGAGCAGCACCTCGTCTTTGTTCTTGAAATGATAGTAGAGCGCGGCAGACGTGATGCCGAGCGCTTCGCCGATGTCGCGGATGGAGGTCGCCGGGAAACCCTGCCGCCGGAACAAGTCTGCCGAGGTGACGACAATCTCTTCCATCCTGTTTTTCGGTTTTGCCATGAGGTCAACTTATCACTGATTTACTGATCAGTCAATAAGTAAGACCACATCTTACCGGAGATGTTTTCAGGGAAATTTGTCGGGCCCACAGAAGTTCAGCAGACTTGACAGGGCGAGAATGTCGGACATACCATGCCACTCGCTTGACGCCGGAGAGATGGCTGAGCGGCTTAAGGCACTTCCCTGCTAAGGAAGAGTCCTGGGTAACCGGGACCGTGGGTTCAAATCCCACTCTCTCCGCCATTTTTTCCCTTGGTTTTATCCACGGGGCCGAATCCGTTGACGGAAATTGACGGTTACCTTACCATTCCAGTGCATGCGAGCGATGAATGAAAAGCTCCGACTTGTTTTCAAAAATCTATTTTAATGGGAACGCCTTGAATTTTAAAATTCTATGGTTGCCAGTTCTGCTGTGGGTTTGTTCCTGCTCGAACCAACTAGACCACCCCACTGCCACAGCCCCCACTGCCACAGCCGCTACAACCGAGCCCGCTGCCCCATCTCCAGAGGAGATTGCATTGGCGTGGGCAGAGTTCGCGGCGGAAGCCAAAAAATCCAAGCCCGCACGAATCGAATCAAGTACCCCCGTAGAACTGTCGAGATTGAGATCCACCGAGGCGTCCTTCGAGTTGGTTTCGGGACATACTTGCGTGGTCAAAATCGATAATTTTAACATCGAGGTTTTCGGCCCTCTGGATCCAGATGATGGTGCCCGGGTGGAACGAATGTCCATTGAGATCACGGGCGACGGTAAAACACTCAAGGATGAATTCATCCGGAGATTGCATTTGTTTGAATTTCATGCACCTGCTTCGATTTTTAATTGTGCCTCGTTCCAAGACGGCCAATTGGTCTTACTCTCCCTGCGTCCGAGTAAAACATTGAGTGTCGTGTCTTCCAAGTTCGATGAGGTCGGCCCTTCTTTCCGAAAGAAGAGCATTCGTAGTGAAACCATCGTCTGGCCGACGTGCGATGCCGGATTTATTGTAGACGAGGACAAGAACCAACTGATCTCCGGCGACAGCGTCCTAACACAATTCGATCCTGATGCATTGTTGCCTCCCCTCAACAGTAGCAACCTACTTTATAGATCAACGAATCAGGAGGTGTCAAAATGATGCGTCTTTTATTACTTTGCCTCTTCACATTTCTCTCGTCCTTCCACGACCATGTGGTCCCTTGGCTATAATTCGCGAACCTTGATTGCCCCTTCGGTTTATGAATCGTCTTTCGCTTTCTATTTTGGTCTGCCTGTTCTGCGCCCGGCTTTTCGTCGTTGGCGAAGAAGACTTGGTTTATACTCTGACGGACCCGGCGGGTTCTCTTTCGGTTGAGGTATCTCAATCGCAGATGACCCACTGGGGCAGTTCCAACATTTTCGGGATTGGCTCTCAGATCTACGAGTACCAGTTCGCGGTTACCGATTCGGAAACGTGGAAGGTCGCATTCTCCCGCTGGCTTCCGGGGAACCACCGGCCCAGTCCGTTCGATGACGTTTTTCCGCATTTTCAGCACGTGTTCAAGGCAGGCACGGAGGTGTACCTGCTCGGGAATGTGGGGATTTCGGATTATATCATTTTGGTCAGCTTGACCGGGCAAAAACCGCGTCAAGATGTGAACGCCCGCTTCTTGGAATGGAGCGCCAAGCCAGCAGCCTACCAAGACCAAGCCACGCTTCGATGCCTCGCTTGGAATAGAGCGGTTGTGAAGTCGGGAAAGGTGGAGATGTTGAGCCCCAGTGCGAAATTTCCCGAGTTCCTTAAGCGACCCGATGATGGAAAATGGCTTAAACTTACTCCAAATGATGGATGGGACTTGAGCAGATACGCGGCCAAGGAAGAGGAGGACTTCCAAACCCTCGCTAGTCTCCAGGTCATTCTTCCTGAGGGGCTTGAAGATTCCTGGAAATCCCGCCATTTCAAATTGCCTGATGGTACCATCGAGGCGATTCCCTGGGAGGATTTTGTCGTGATGCGGTACTGCTTCGACGCGGGGTTTTCGGAGGTGGATCCGACAAGCATCGACACCACGCGGAAGACGGGGTTGAATATCTTTGCGCCCGAAAATGTTCCGTCAGAAGCCCAGCACTACCTTTTTATAGTGGGCGTGTTCATTGGGGCTGGCCTGATATTGTTGCTCTTTTGGAACAGCCGACGAGCGAAACGCGGTCGATCGGCCTGAAACAGGAGCGTACAAAACGCTCCGCTTTATTCAGCACCTCGAGCTTGGCGTTCTTTGCCTTTTCATCCTCACTTTGAGCACTTTGAACTGCCCTTCGAATTAGCCAGTTCGGATCGCTTCCGCCTGAAGATTGCTCCTTGGAATACTTCCCTGGGAAGTTTATAATCTGGTGTGCACTGGGTGGAGTCTAAGACTCAATCTGCTGAGTGCATGAACCCATTTCCTATTAGCTTCGGAACCAATCGGCTACGGAATCTGAAATGTTTTGGGGAAAAATACCATTTATTTCACCAGGAGGAACCGCATGCCTTTGCAAAAATTCAATCTACTGAAACTGAAGGATGAAACGCGCCAGTATCTCGATGGGATGACAGAGCAACGTGGGAGAGGATACAATTCCCGTGTCCTGTTTCTTCCGGCTCAAACTTCCGAGTATCTTGGCGCTTTTTTTCTCATAAGTTTCGCCGCCGTTCCAATACTTGGCTTTTTCCTGTTTTTCTATTTCTCGTTCGACTTTGCCGAATCGGGGCCGACACAAGGATTCTTCGTTCACACTCCGCGCCCGAAAGTCACCGCGGCGCTTGCCGGGGTACTCGCCTACGTGGCCATGCTCGTTGCCTCCCTGCTGGTTCGGCGAAGTTTCCGAAGGGAAAAGGCGCCGTCGCTCAATCAAGCTGGATCTTCTGCGGATCGGTCATCGCTGTCGACTTTGGACAGAAACTACTTAAGAACGGCCCATGAAACTCACCCGGCCCAGCGAAGTCCGTGCCCTGCTCGAACAATTGTCGTTCACGCCAAGCAAGGCGCTGGGACAGAACTTCCTGATCGACGGGAACATTCTCGACCTATTGGTCGACACGGCGGCGCCGAGCAAAGACGACACGGTGGCGGAGGTGGGTCCGGGACTCGGGGTGCTGACCGGCGTGCTGCTTGAACGCGCGGGGCGGGTGGTCGCGTTCGAAAAGGACGATGTGCTCGCGCCACATTTAGCCACGTTGTTCGCCGACGAAGACCACTTCGAACTCCACCATACCGACGCCGTCCAAGTGGACTGGGCCAGCCTCGATTTCGATTTGTTCGTCTCCAACCTGCCCTATTCGGTCGGCAGCCGGGTGCTGTTCGACCTGTTCCGCGAAACGGTGCGGCCGCGGCGAATCGTGGTCACCGTGCAGAAGGAGGTAGGCGACCGATTGACCGCCTCGCCGGGGGGCAAGGCGTTCGGGCTGCTCAGCGTTTGCGCGCAAGCGGCTTACGCCGTGAAACGGGTGAAGATCATCAAGCCAACCTGCTTTATGCCGCCGCCGCGGGTCGACTCGGCCATTGTCCTGTTCGAACGCCACGACACGCCGCGGGCCGACACCAACGAACGCTTCCGCAAAACCGTAAAGCGCTGTTTCTCGGCCCGGCGGAAAACCATGAAACGCATTTTCAAGGACGCAGGGTGGAACCTTCCCGAGGACTTCGACAGCCAGCGGCGACCGGAAACGTTATCGATCGAGGAATGGGATACGATCGTGAAACAGCGCGGTTAACAGGCAGAATCGGGGTGCTACAGCGCGCCTTCGACCGAACTGCGACTCGTGCCCCAGTCGTTTAGTTGAGTGTTGTCAGTGCTTGGCCACTGCAAAAAAGTTGACCTTTTCTCGGAACCGCTGGGTTCGCCGCTTACAATAGGGTTGTATGTCTAGCCACCGAAACGAACTCCGCCTGCTCCGAAAGGGCAATCAGAATGCGATGCGGCGCTGGTTCGACGCGAACGCCGACGGGCTGTTCGCCTTCGTATACGCGCGGGTGAACCAGAACCGCGAGGTGGCGCGAGACATCACCCAACAGGTGTTAGAACAGGCGCTGCGCCAGATTAAAAAATTCGACCCCGACCGTGGCGAAATGCCCACGTGGCTGCGGATGCTGGCGCTGAACCCGATCCGCAAAGCGCAAAAACAACTCAGCCGCGAAGCGCCGATGCCGGGCGAGGAAGCGCTGCACAAACAGTGGGCCGATGCCGGCAGCCGCGAACTGCCGTCCGAAACCCTAGCGCGAGCGGAGACGCGGGATCTGGTGGACGAAGCCCTGCAAAACCTGCCCGACCATTATCGAACGGTGCTGCGTTCGCGTTATGTCGCCGACGCCTCGCTGGCCGACATCGCCTCCGAACAAAACAGCAGCATCAGCACCGTGAAGCCACTGCTGCACCGCGCCCGCGAAGCGTTCCGCGAAGAGTTTCAACGCCTGTCGGCGGTGCGTCACCGTATGCCGGTCGCGCCGTAAGCCCCCCACCACTTTCCCATGAATAAAACGCCCTCCCCCAACTCGGACGACTTCAACGATCCGCTTGAACGCAACATGAAAAAGCTCTTCGCCCCAATTGACGATGCTGGCCACGACCATCCGACCGGACCGCGACTGAGTGCGGACGAGAAGGAGGCGATGTTTGCGCAGATCACCGACAAACGCTTCCGCCGGCCCGGGGGCTGGTTCCTCTTTTTCTGTGTCAGCCTCGGCATCCTGATGCCGCTCGGGGTCGTGATCTACGAATGGATTTCCCAGGCCGCCGACTGGCAACTCCTGAATCTGCGCGAAATTTTCTACAACCCCATCCCGACGTTCGGACACGTGATCCTCTGCGCCCTCGTGCCGATCGTGAACCTGCTGTTGTTGCTCCACCTACGCCAAAAAATCCGCCTGCCGCGCGCACTGCGTTCGATGATGGTCGGCGGCTCGCTGGCCATCTCGCTGTTTTACATCGCGGTGCTCGTGCCGATGCTGCACGTGATCGGCATCGGCCTGCTGTTTATTGTCATCGGCATCGGCTTGCTGGCCTTGCTGCCGCTGTCGCCGCACTTCGGGGCGCTGTTCACGGTGCTGCTGTCGCGCCGGATTGGCCGGGTCGAGCAAGGGATCAAAGCGCCACTCGCCTTCGCCGGCTTCGCCATCGCCCTGCTGTTGCTCGGCGGCTTCACCACCTTGCACCAACACCGAGTAAACTCGCTCGAGGCCGCCCTCGCCGCTGTGAACGGCACCCCCTCTTTCCCGGTCACCCGAGGCTTTCAATCGAGCAATCCGCAAGCAGCCACGCCGCCCGGCGACGCCAAATCCCAAGCGGCGGCCATCGCCAAACTTGAGGGTTTGGTCTCCAAGGACTGGCTGAAAAAAGCCATCTCCAGACCGCCCACCGCCATCACCGGCAGCATCAACAAACGCTGGCAGACGCAATCCTACAACCGGCGCGATGGCGCCCATAAAATCTACTACTCACTACATGGCGAGGCGCTCGCTAATGCGTACCGCAAACCGTGGCGACCAACCGGACAGCACCAATGGATCGGCTGGATGCAGCCCACACTCAAACTGGCCGAATCGGCCATGGAGGGCTGGGTCGATAGCGAAGCTGGGGTCGGCTACCTCGAGTGGACGCAGGAGTTCGTGAACTACCAAAACCGCCAGGCCGAAGGACGCCAACACATCGAACTGCCGCCGGGCGGCGTGGTCTCCCGCGTGACGCTGTGGGTGAACGGCGAACCGCGCGAAGCCGCGTTCGACACGGTCGCGAAAACCCGCGCCGCCTACGAGTACGTGGTCGCCCGCAAGCGCGACCCAGTATTGGTCAACGCGATCGGCCGCGATAAAATCCAAGTCGAGTGCTTCCCGGTGCCGCCGATCAAAGACAGCGTTCCCGGTCGGATGAAAATTCGTCTCGGCATCACCTTTCCATTGCCGCTCAACAGCCTTGCCGAAACCCGGCTGCGCCTGCCGCGCATCCTCGACCGCAACTTTTTACCGGTGGACGCCTTGGAACACAGCCTCACGCTCGAGTCGCAACACCCGATCGAAGGGCTGGCCCGAACCGGCGCGATGACCCACGGAGCCGCGTTCAAGATGGCACACAACGCAACGACCCGATCGCGATTCGAACGCGCCCAACCCGACACGCTACGAAGCCTGACCATCCCGCGCGACCCGAAGGCCCCCGGCGCGTTCTGCCAAGACACCATCGGCGGCGGAGTGGTGACCTCCCGCCCGTTCAACAATCCCGAACGCCAACTCGAGCGCATCGCCATCGTGCTCGATACCAGCGCCCCGCTGGCCAACCGACTAGAGGATGTGCGCGAGATCGAGTCCGCCCTACCCGCCGGCGTAGAAGCCCGCTGGTTTACGACCAACAACAAAGCCAAAGGAGCACAAAGGACGCTGCCCGACCTCTCAGAACTGACCACCGAACAGTTCGCCGGCGGAGTCGACGCCGTGCCGGCCCTGAAGAGCGCCGTCCGCTGGGCTGCCGGTTCGAAAAACGGGGTAGTGGTCTGGTTTCACGGTTCGCAACCCTTAGCGTTCGAGGCGGTCGCCGAACTCAAGACCCTGCTCCAACTCAACGAACACAAACTGAGCCTGCATAGCCACGCCTTAAACCCGGCGCAGCAACATCGCGGCGATCAGATGCACTGCAACTTCATCGCCGACTATCTGGACGTCCACGCCCTCGCCACCGCGCACTCGCCAGCCCTCAGTCCGACCCGCGCGTTCGAGGACGCGCTCGCAGCGACCGCGTCCGGCCCGGCGGGCATCGAATGGCAACACCAACGCGTGGAGAATCTCGACCCGCAAGCCTCGGACGAAAAGCTGCTGCCGACCCGTCTCGAACTGGCTAAGCTCAAAGCCCACCGGGAAATTCTCGATGCCCTTTCCAGCCCCAGCGCGGAACAGCAGCGCGAGATAATCTCGGCCAAAGCCATCGCCTACGAACTGGTCACCCCAGTCAGCAGTGCCATCGTGATGGAAACCCGCGAGGACTATCTGCAACACAACTTAAAGCCACCCGAAGACAAGGCGGCCCAAGTCGCCCAAGGTGGCACGGTCCCCGAACCCTCGACGCTGCTGATGATCCTGTTCGGCACCGGCGTGTTGTTCGGCATGCGCAAGTTGAAGGCCTGGGGCGCGCGTAGATAAAATCCGTACATCTTCCAACCCAAGAGGATGCGCGAACACTAACTTGCCCGAACAAAAGAATGTTTTCGTTTCGACCGGACCGAACGAGCCATCTCGACACGAGTACCAGATCGGTCGTTTGTTTTCTTCGGTCCGCAACCCAGGGTTCAGTCGTGCCTCCTTCACCTCAGGCTAGCATGCAATGACCCCTTCGGTCGGACTCGCGCTGAAAGCGCGCCGCATGTAGCATGGTTTTTCAAACCGTGTCGGTGGCTTGGGGACGCGGAAAATTTAAATCATCCCAAATCGCGTTCAATCCTTTGAGGAGCAATGGTGATAAAATATTTTTCAAGTCCCGGTTTTCGAACCAGCCTGGCTTCGACTTCGCGCATGGCTTCCTTGGACAAGGTCACACCTGAACGATACATCTTCCTGATGAGTTCGACCACAGGGCAAACCCCGTTGTAGGTCATCGAACGGGCGAGTCCCAAGGTCTTCTGCACGCTATCGAGCAAT
>Ga0209187_1000299_pt1 | contig 99425 bp, 87 predicted proteins | sample BantaG_FD_187430 | JGI IMG/M metagenome (GOLD analysis project Ga0209187, IMG submission 187430) | Marine algal microbial communities from Bantry Bay, Ireland - BantryBay_4 metaG (SPAdes) (version 2) | ecosystem: Host-associated > Algae > Red algae > Unclassified | place: Bantry Bay, Ireland...
TCTGTTTTTAGAAAAGGTATTTCTATTTTATTCAGATCATTAGGTAAATGGAAACGATTTACTCTGTACTTGAAGGATATTATTCAAGACGATTTTTATTATTTAATTCCTCATGTCTAGTTGTGTGCTCTCCCACTATACCTACTCCTAAATAGGCTCCAGTAGCAGTATAAAAAAATATATCATCATTTAAGTCAAAATAGAGCTTAGCCAAAACTGGCATCACAAGATAAGCAGTAGTAATGGTTCCGGTATATGGATAATTAAAATTAGATCCTTTGATTTGCAACCTCGGTCCAGCCTCTAAAAATAAATTTTTAAATATTGCTTCTTCTTTAAATATCCCTATGTGAAATCCTGTTTTAAATTCAGGTGTATTAAAACGTTGTCCATTAATTATATTAGTAAAACTTGAATAACTAAGTCCACTTTTTATAAGTATTTGCCCACTTGCATTTATACATATAAAAGTACACAGTATCACTAAAATAAATTTGGTTGCATTTTTCATTTAATAAAATGGTTTTCTATTCTGAATAGCTTATTCTTCATTCTCTGCTTGCTTCCCAAATCTGTAACCTACAGAAAACCTAAACACATTATTTTTGGTTTTGTACTCAGACTCTTGAATATCAGAATTGATATCAAGTAAACCACGATCATAACCAACACCGATTTGCACCTCTTTAAAAACGAAGCCTATACCCAAAGAAAAACCAACATCCAACCTTTTAAGACCAAAGCGACTTTCGCTCCATTCAATATTTATTTTTTCATCACTATTCCTGTAATATCCATTTAAACCAATTCCAAAATAGGCTCCAGCAGCATTATACAAGAATACATCATCTGCCAATTCATAATAAAGTTTAGCCAAAATTGGCATATCAAGATACAAGGTAGTCATGGCATTAGTATATGGATAACTATAATGAGAACCTTTCATTTGTAACATTGGTCCCGCCTCCACAAAAAAGTTATCAAACAATGCCTCTTCATGTGAAATTCCTAAAAAAAGCCCTTTTTTAAATCCATGAGGCTGTTTATGTCTTCCTTTATCAGTTATGTTAATAAAACTAGAAAAACTAGATCCGCCTTTTACAAGAAATGTTTGTCCATTTGCATTTATAAAAAAAAATGCAAACAATGACACTAAAAAAAATTTGGTCATATTTTTCATTTAAATAATTTATTTATCATCTATCCCTTACCTCTCTCTTTTTTCCTCAACTGATAACTTAAAGATACTCTAGCTACTCTATGTTTATATTTATACCAACCTTGACTGGTGTTAATATTAAGTAAACTGTGATCGTAAGCAAAACCGAGCTGCATACGCTTAAAACTTAACCCTACACCTAAAGAAAAACCAAAGTCTGATCTTTCAAAATCAGCATCAGAATCATTACCCCAAATCAGGTTTCTGTCAGATTTCCACCCTTTCAAACCAAAACCTACATAAGGTCCAAAAGCATTATAGATTAAAATATTATCATTTAATTCAAAATACCCTTTAAGCAATATCGGAATATCAAGATAAATCATATCTAACCCGTCGCCGTAGAAGACACCTTTTACTTCAGTAACACCTTTCCAATGGATCATTGGAGCAAACTCTATAAAAAAAGCATCAGACAACTTCTTTTCATATGCTACCCCCAAGTGACCTCCAAGCTTTGGTTTCCTTCCATTAAGATCATCGTTAAGTTCATTATTAGTATAAGAAACTCTTGCAAAACTTAATCCACCTTTTACAAATACAGATTGCCCAATTGCATTTATATTTACAAAAGCGAATAAAACTACCAGAATAAATTTGACTGTTTTCATTAAAATAATTTTCTATTCTTTCTTCTCAAATCTGTAAGCACAAGATAACCTAATAACATTATTTCTAGTTTTATCTTTAGAATTTGTAGTATCAGCATTAATATTATACAAACCACGATCAAAACCAAAACCGAACTGTATACGTTTAAAAATAAATCCTGCACCTAAAGAAAAACCAAAATCTAATCTTTTTAAACCATACTCACTCTCAGACCATTTAATTTTTTCCTCAGTTCTACTAGTCCGAATATTTCCAGACATGCCCAGTCCGATATAGGTTCCAGCAGCATTATAAAAAGAAATATTCTCTGATAACTTAATATGCACTTTAAGTAAAATTGGCACATCAAGATAAAAAGTGGTAAACTTTTCATTATATGGATTATTATTATGAGAACCTTTCGTTTGTAACATTGGTCCAGCCTCCAATAAAAAAATATCAGTTATTGCTATTTCGCCTGAAACCCCAAAATGAAACCCTTTTCTATGCCCAATTGGAAGAAGATGTACTCCTGACTCAGTTATATTGGTAAATCTTGCCAAATTAAGTCCACCTTTCACAAGCACTGTTTGTCCGACTGTATTGCTACTTATAAATGCAAAAAATATTATTAAAATAAGTTTGAGTTTATTTTTCATTTAATAAATTTTGATTTTTCTGAATGCTTCGTTTCGCAAACCTATAGCCTAAAGATATTCTAATTATATTATGCTTACTTGACTCAAGATATCTAGTATCACGGCTAAGGTCAGGACGTGGAATATTATTGAATAAGCTAAAATCATACGCAAAACCAACTTGCACACCTTTAAAATCAACTCCAGCTCCCATAGAAAAACCAAAATCCAATCTGGTATACCTGCTAAATTCATATCTACTGTCTCTATCACCAGCATAATCCCATCTTATCGTTCCGTCTTCTTCTTCATTTTTATCCTCATAAAATCCAAATAAACCAAAGCCTAAATAGGGGCCTATTGTATTATAGAGTAAAACATCATCACTTAATTCAAAATACCCTTTAATCAAAATTGGAATATCGAGATAAACAAGGCTTGTCTTGGTAGCATATGGTTCGTCGGGACTCCATTTCATATTTATAACCCCTTTCGTGCTTAACATTGATCCAAGCTCCAAAAAAAACACATCAGAAATTTTCTTTTCATACGAAATCCCCAGATGTGCTCCCAGATGAGGTTGGCTTCCATTAGTATAGCTTCCATAATCATAGACATAAAAATTAGTGCTAGAGATTCTTGAAAGGCTTAAACCACCTTTAATAAGAAATGATTGCCCAATTGCATTTACGCTTATAAAAGCAAACAATACTACTAAAATAAATCTGATTGCATTTTTCATTTAAATGGGTTTCTATTCTGAAAAATAAATATTATTTCACAGAAATCCACAATTAACATAAATATTAAAATCAAACATACTAAAATAAATGCATTTATTTATTAAAATTGTAAAATCATTATCTAAGGAATTGTGGCAGTAACACAAAGTCATTAAAACATTGAAACATTAAATCATTGAAGCATTATTTTTTCTAACAAATCATCGTACTTCTCAATCATATTGCTCCAATCATAAACCATTGCATAACGATCTACCTCTTGTTTGCGAATCACGCCTACATTAAAAATCAACCGCTGTAAGCGGTTGACCAAATCTTTCTGATCTTCATAAAAAAAGGTGGCTGAGTACTCCTTTGGAAAATGTTCTGGATAAGCCAGTCGCTTGGGCAATAACGGCTTTACGTTACACGCCAACGCCTCAATCAACGATATTCCGAAAAAATCTTGGTTAGAGGTCATCGGCAGAATATCTGCTAAATGCAGCAATCGTGCATACTCTTTGAAATCCTCTGTATATCCCCAATGAATAATCTCCTCCTCAAAAAGGGAATGCGCTGTTTTGAAAATTTCAGGTGCTTTAGAATAAGATTCTCCTAAAACGATTAGCTTGAATTTTATACCTCGCTCTTTTATCTCTTTGAGTGCATCAAAAAAATCTTCTGGATTCTTATCATATTCCCAACGATGATTCCACAAAATTTTTGCCCATCGGTCGTTGGGTTCCTCTGAAAAATCAAATTGCTTGAACTTTTGCAAATCAAGCCCCAAATGCAAAACAGAAGATTTTTCTTCAATAAGTTTTATATTTTCCAGCTCCTTATGATCTGGAAATGTTTTTAGAAATTTTGGCAAAGCTCCCAAAAAAGAGGTCTTATGATATTCTGAATTAAACAATACAAAATCAGCCGCAATTGCCGTCGTATAGTTTTTAAAACCGTAATGTAAATCACGTTTCAAAACCGTATCCTGATCTGTTGGCGACCAAGGGTAAGTCAATTGGTTTTCGTGAAAATACACACCAATCGGAATATCCTTGAGAAACTTTCTAGCCAAACCTGCAAAAGCCGCAACATCCAACATATCCGTTGCCAATATCAAATCTGGTTTAACTTCAATCTCTTCCACTCGTTTTGCAAAACTTACTGCCGCGCCTTCCATCCGCCATTTCCAATGCCTTCCTTCAAGGCTCATTATCTCCACATCATACCGACTTTTTGTTGCAAAGCTCTCTGCCCATTGCTTGTGAGATCCAGAGAAAAACGGTTCTAAAAGTAGTATTTTCATAGTTATAAATACATTTAAGTAAACATATACAATATATTGAATATCAAAATTTTACACATAACCACCTGAAGTTTAAATATAACAGTTAAATTCAATGTAATAATTCTTCAATGTTGAGTCTACTCCAAAAAGAGATAATCTTCACAAAATGGAATTTTTTAGATGAGATTTGCATTTTTCGAGATTCGTTGATGCCTGAGCATCAATGAATTGAGAAAGGTGCAAAGATCGCTAAAAAAACATTTTTGACTTTTTATCTTTCTGGAGTGGACTCAATGTTACAATGCTTCAATGTTATAATTTGCACAAACCCACGATGGTAGAGACAAGGCATGCCTTGACTTTCCAGCAATATCAGACAAATACATCGAATACAAACATCGAATACAGCCATTAGACAAGGCATGCCTTGTCTCTACATAATACATTATTTGATTTATCCATGATTTAACAATTCCAAATCAGATTTTCTATAAACATTATCCCCACGCATTGATCTTTTTATTTTCCATAATTCAATGCCCGTTGCTCGATTTTTATCAGGGTTGTCTGCTGAAAAATCTCTCAGGTAGGTATTGTATTCAAATTGCGGTGCAATCTCTTTTGCTTTTTTGTTCGTGTTCTTTTCCTCATCCAAACGCTTCCAAGTTTCAATCGCTTCAGCAAAAGTTTTACCTTCATTAGATTTCATCCAGTTCATAAATTTCACATTGAACTTAAATCGCAATCCTATTTTGCTTTCAAAATATTGTCTAACATTTTCCGTGTTTTTATAATTATCAGTTATTATGGTACTGAGCGTCAATTTTTCCGTATTCCAATCAAACTTTGATTTTTTAGGCTTTTTATTTTCCTTCTTAACTTCAATTTCTCCCGTTTGCAAATAATGCTCTATCCGTTTTGCAATCTCAATTTTGCCACCCGTTCGCGGTAATCCTTCTTCTTTACAAAAATCCAACAATTCACTTTTGAGCCAATAAAATTCTCTAAAATCCTGAATTGATATTTCTTTATTGAGTTTCGGTCTTTTGTCTATATTTTCTTTCATTTTACTATGATACAAATTACTTTTTTATATTAGAATACATAATATGGGAGTTATAAGACTCGTGAGTTCTCGTATTGGTTTTCTCGACTTTCATTTTACCAGAACGCTGAGAAATGTGAAATTCCACTTCATAAGGTATACAGATTGGTTCAAGTAAAAAACCTATCAATCCAGCTACTTCAAAATCATCTTGCTTAACGACCTTCAATTTTTGTTTATAAGTCGTATTTACCCTTACAAATCTCACTGGTTCAAGCAAAATAGGATCAAACTCTGTAACTGAATTCGGAATTTCTAAAAGCTCCTCCCTTACAATGAGATTCTCTGCGTCATTAATTGAAAGGCTAAAATGCATATAAGTATTATCTTGGGAATAAGGAGAAATAATATAGCTCCCACTCTCCAGTTCCATCGTCACCGACAAAGCATACTCAGTATCAGCTAATTTTTCAATTTGAAAAGCAATACCAAAAGGCTCATCAATCACCTTTGAATCATCATTTTCGACAATTGCACTTACATCATTGGATTGATAATTTTGCGAAGTACAAGTAATACAAAATAGTAGGAAGAATGCCGTCAAACCCACCGCTTCCAAAGAAGAGTGAATCATCAGCGTAATCCAAGCTGCAATATGGGCATATTTGAAATTTAATTCATCCACTTTTTTTCGTTCCAATACAATCGTTGTTCCTTCCTTTTCCTTAAATTCACAAACCGTAATTTCCCGATCAATCGCACTTAAATCTTTCACAGTTGTAAACACATATTCCCCATCATTCAATTTAGGAGTCATTCCTTTTATTAATTCTGATATGTTTGTTTCTCCTGTCATTTCATTATGTTTTTTCCTGTGCAATTTTTGAAATTTAGGAATGGCTAAAAACTTATAGCCGCCCCTTCCATTCACCATTTCCAGTATCTTCCTTCAAGATTCATAATCTCAACATTACGTCCACTATGTTATACAAGGTTTTCTGCCAATTGCTTATGCTATCCAAAAAAAATGGCTCTAATCAACGTATTTTTGTAATTATAAATAGCATTAACCTAATATATTCAAAATTTTGATTATCAATATTTTAAATATATTAGGTTAAAGTAAAAATATAGCAGTTATTTTAACGTTGTTTTTTACCATTATTTTTTTACAATTTTCCTCGTCAGAAGGGGTGCGTCTTTTTTCTCAAGTATTAAAAAATAAACCCCACTATTGAAATTTGAAGTATTAATTTCAATCTCTTCAGAAAAATTGACGGGTTTGGAATATTTAAGTTCACCTAAAACATTAAACAACTTTATTGTCAATATGTTCGACCCTAACAAATTTGGTTGAATTATTAGATTTTCTGTAAATGGGTTTGGATAAACCAATGACTCTTTCTCAAATGTATCTGGATATAATGATGTGTATAGTTCACATTTATTATTAAGATCGTCAAGTGGATAAACTGTTTCTTCTCCAATTTTGCAACACAGCACCTCAGAATTAAGTGTGCTTAAATAATCTGATGGATTGAAACCTAAATTTGTGCCTATTCCTTCAATAAAGTGAATATCGCCATCGTAATTGTAATCTAACACAATTCTTTTTCTTGATAATCCACCTACCATAATTGTATCTATCTCTCTAACCTCACACTGGTAAAAATTGAGAAACTCAACACTTTGCCCTACTTCTAAGCCTAAATCATACACTAACAGACTATCTTTATAATTATTGTTTTTTTTGAGATATAATTTTTCATAGGTAGAATCCTGAAATAAAAACCCAACTGACTGAATATTATAGTCCCTTTCAGTAAAAAGTTCTATAAACGTTCTACCGTCAATTATTGTATCACCTTCAACAAAAAATCTATCCAACCAAGTATTACCCATATAATTATTAAAATCAGTAGATCTAACAATCCACGACGTGCTGTCCTTTGGAAAAGGCATGTATTGCTGGCTAAATACAGAACTACTTGTCATAACAAGAACAATCAATAAAATGTACTTCATTTTTCAAGATTTAAGTTATCAATATGTGATACTGTCACACCCTTGGAGTATTTATAATGGCTCATCTAGGTAGTGTAAATTGGCTTTCTTCCATTAAATTCCTGGATGAGCCTTTATAATTAAACGGTTGTCTTATAATAATGGCAGCCTTTCAAGCTTTGAAAGATAAAATTAGTAGATACATCTAAACCAATTCACTTCCAAACCGCTCTAAGTCTCAAAGGACACAAAGCCCACATTCTTTGCTCTCTTTACTTTTACTTCGCTAATTCCTTATTTCTCATGAACCAAAGGCTTTACTGGATTTGGAGCAAAAATGACGACAAACAGAAAATTGGTTCTAAATATCTAATTCTGTGACAATTTGTATCCAAAATGTTATATTTGTTCGGATTTATGAGGTTTTGAAAACATAAACTGACAATTGGTAGTGTATAAGTGAATGTTTCTATAGATTTTGCTCCACAGAAACAGGTTTTTTGTAAAAAAATACCGTCTTAGTAACGATGAAATAATAACTTCGTCAATTTAGACGAGTTTATTTTGTTCTCATTTTTCTTTTGAAAGAGGGATAATTGTTGATACTTTGACCGATTTCAAGAGGAAAATGAGGACAAAAGAAGCCGTCCAAATGACGAACTTATTGTTTTATCGTTACTTAGTGAAACGAAATGAAACGATTTTCCAATAATCAGTGTTTAAAGCTAGGAGTATGCTGGATATCGTTTTATCCACAACTTTAAACCCATACATCCTTATTTCGTATGGTATATTATATAAATAAAAAATTAAATGAGTAAAACCAAAGCCCAAAAGAGGCTATCAGATAAAATAGTAAAAATCTTCAAAAACTTTCCTTATAGTGGATTTACTGCCAAAGAAATCCAAAAGAAACTTGCCAATAAAAAATTCTTCCGAAAAGACATTAAAAAAAGTCTTTTCAATTTATTACAGAAAGGCAAAATATATCAAAAAAAAGATGGACGATTTTTCAATCAAGCAGTAATTGAGGAGATAGATGGCATCGCTACTACTAAATCTAATTTAGTAGAGGGAACTGTAGATCTCACTTCGAGAGGCGCTGCTTATATTGTGACAGATGAATATGACGATGACATCTATATTTCTCGAAACAATGTGAATCGTGCTTTTGATGGAGACATTGTAAAAGTGCTCTTGAAAGATAAAAAATCAGGAAAGTTAGAAGGTGAAATTGTTGAAATCGTTAAAAGAAGACAAGAGGAGTTTTCTGGTGTGATAGATATGCAAGAAAATTTTGCATTTTGTAGATTAGAGAAATCCAAAGTTCCTGTCGATTTTTACATCAAACATAAAAACCTAAATGGTGCCAAACAAAACGACAAAGTCATTGTAAAAATGATTGGCTGGCCTAAAGATCAAAAAAGTCCTTATGGGGATGTAAAATTGGTTTTAGGACAACAAGGAGAGCATCAGGCAGAAATGAAATCCATTATTATTGACAATGGATTTGCATTGAAATTTCCAAAAAAAGTAAAAGCATTTGCCGAAGCTTTAAGCGTTGAAATTCCACAAGAAGTCATTGACGAAAGATTGGACTGTAGAGGCATTCCAACCTTTACCATTGACCCGCACGATGCAAAGGATTTTGATGATGCGCTTTCATTGCGTTTATTAGATAATGGAAATTGGGAAGTTGGCGTTCACATCGCAGACGTTTCTCACTATGTACAACCTGACACTCCTGAAGATATAGAAGCAATGAAACGTGCTACTTCCGTTTATTTGGTAGACCGTGTAATTCCAATGTTTCCAGAAGAACTTTCTAATGAGGTTTGTTCTTTGAGACCTAATGAAGATAAATTGTGCTTTTCTGCAATTTTTGAATTAGATAAAAATGCAGAGGTTCTAAACAAACAATTTGCTAGAACGGTTATTCATTCTAACAGAAGATTTACTTATGAAGAAGCACAGGTAATTATTGAAGGAGAAGAGGGTGATTTCAAAAATGAGATTCTTAAAATGTATGAATTGTCTACTGAAATTCGTGCAAGAAGAATGGCAAAAGGAGCGATTCGCTTTGACCGTCCAGAGGTAAAATTCAAATTGGATAAAAAGGGGAAACCGATTGGTGTTTTTCTAAAAATTCAGAAAGAAGCCAATATGATGATTGAGGATTTTATGTTGCTTGCCAATGAATCTGTTGCAACCTATTTCTCTAGTTATATTCAAAACAATAAAAAGGCTCCAGGCGTTTACAGAACTCACGCAGCACCAGAAATGGAAAAGCTTGAAAACTTCCGCCTAATGGCTGCACGTTTTGGGCATAAACTCAATTTCACCACACCAAAAAACATTTCCAAATCTATCAATAATATTTTAGGGAAAGTTCAAGGTAAACCTGAAGAAAGTTTGATCGAAACACTAGCCGTGCGATCTATGCAAAAAGCAGAATATACGACTGAAAATATCGGTCATTACGGTCTTGCTTTTGAACATTACACTCATTTCACTTCCCCGATTAGAAGGTATCCAGATATAATGGTGCATAGAATATTGCAAAGAATGCTGGATAATGATGCTGATTTTGATAAGATAAATATGGAGAAAATTGCAAGTTATGCTTCTGGACAAGAAAGAAATGCGATGAAAGCGGAAAGAGAATCTGTCAAATTCAAACAGGTAGAATATTTATCAGAAAGGTTAGGAGAAGAATATGAAGGGGTAATTTCAGGCGTTCAGTCCTATGGATTTTTTGTAGAATTAAGCGAAAATTATTGCGAAGGATTGGTTCGAGTAGAGAGTTTGACAAACGACAAATTCATATACATTGAAGAAGAGTTTGCATTGGTCGGACACAGAACAGCAAAGAAATATAGATTGGGAAGCAAAGTTAAAGTGGTAGTGGTTTCCGCAGATTTAAAAACAAGGACGGTGGATTTTGAATTGGCGGAGTAATTGTTATTAATATTTGGGCCTGCCTTCAACTTGATTGGAGGCGAAACCTACAGTGGTTCAATACCAATTCATAACTTTCAATCTTCAACTTTCAACCTTTTTAAGGACGGCGAGTATCATTTCCAATTGAGTTGTCTCCCCGCTGTCCGTTGCAATATTTTTGCGCGTGCGTGTAAAAGCACGGGCAACCGCAAGGTTTGCCCTACGCACGCACAAAAACATTTCCACTCGCATCGGGCGTAGCTTCGAAAATTTAGATGCGCTGTCGCCAATTTCATCCTCCACGCTTCCCATTGCACAAGGTTGATTTGGAATGAGAAACTTGAGTTGACAATAATATTCAAAAAAAATATTATCAATAATAAGTAGGTTTTTCAAATTCAATGACATATATTGTATGTGAATAGCAAATATTTGCCATTTTACTCCAAATATTGCAGTTTCATACAAAATGATATTATGATAATTGAATTCTCTGTAAGTAACTTTAGATCAATAAAAGAACAGCAAAGTTTAAAACTGGCTTCGGTTAAAAAATTTTCTTCTGAGGAACTAAATGATAATATAACCCCTGCCAATGATAATTATTATGGAATAACTACAGTAAAATCTGGAGTTATATTTGGTAACAATGCTTCTGGAAAAAGTAATATGCTTAAAGCCATAAAAGCACTCAACTATTTAGTGGAGCGATCAATGGAATTTAAATTAGATGAAAGCATAGCTGCATATGAACCATTTAAACTATGTAACAAAAGTAAAATAAACCCTATTACTTTTAGTATTGATTTTATTGCAAGTAATGGTATAAGGTATTTCTACTTTATTGAGTTTACCGAACATAAATTCATAAAAGAAGAACTATACTTGTATCCACATTCACCAAAAACAAGAAGAACAATTCTCTTTAAAAGATCTTTAGGGAATTTAGTAAAATTTGGTACTCATTATAGTGGCAAAAAAGAATTTGAAATTTACGATAATCAATTGATTTTATCCCAAGTAGGTATTAAACCAATAGAGTCATTAATAACTCCATTTAGATTTTTTTCAAAACATCTATTCTGTTCAACTATTCATGACACTAGGTATGATGATGTTATTATTCAGTCATTTACTAAGTTAATGCACGAAAAATCATCAAAATTCAGAGCTAATATTAATAGAATAATTAGGGCTGCCGATACTGGGGTTTTGGAAATAAGAACTAAAGAAAATTCTGAAGAGTCTTTTAAATTTCCTGAAGACATTCCTCAAAAGTTAAAAAAAGATTTAATAGAAAAATATAAGCATAGAATCAAAACAGTACATAATCTTTATGAAAGTGAATTAGTAGTTGGTGAAGAGATTTTTGACATTCAAGAAGAATCTACTGGCACAATCAAACTACTTGTCGTGGGAGGTTTAATACTTGATGCTCTCCAAGATGGTACAACGTTAATTGTTGATGAACTTGATAAAAGTTTGCATCCTCTTATTTCACAAATGCTTATTAAGTTATTTAATAGCAAAGAAAACAATCCTAATAATGCACAACTAATTTTTGCAACTCATGATATTTCGTTGATTAGTAGAGATATATTTCGATTAGATCAATTCTATTTTTCAGAAAAAGATTATAAAGGAGCATCAAAATATTTTAGATTATCAGATTTTACAAATATTTCAAAAGTTGCTCCATTATCAAAGTGGTATTTATTAGGAAGGTTTGGAGCAGTACCAATGATTGATGAATATGAACTTTCTCTTGACCTGAACAATTCAAAAGAATATGAAGGCGAAAAAGTACATTAGAATTCTTTGTGAAGGTGAAAAGACTGAACCAAACTACTTTAGAGGAATAATTAAGGGCAATAAAATACAAGGTGCTCAAATTGTAAAGCCTAAAAATAACTCACCCGTTGGTATTGTTATGGCTGCAAAAAAAGAAATAAAAATAGCTAGAAGAGCAAAAATTCCAAAATCAGAAATAGAAGTATGGGCTGTATTTGATAAAGATGAACATGCTAATTTAGCCAATGCAATTAATATGGCAACTGACAATAATATAAAAGTCGCTTTTTCTAATATATGCTTTGAGTTTTGGATTCTTCTGCATTATGAAAGAAGCACAAAACCATTTCAAAATTGCAATGAAGTAATTCAATATATTCGACAAAATTATAATGAGGATTATTTAAAAAAGAATGATCATCACGAAAAATTGCGCGATAAAATAGAATCAGCTATTACCCATAACAAATGGCTAATTAATACACATTGGCAATTTGAACTACAAAATGGAGTTCCCATTTATAATATTAATCCGTATACAGATGTTTACAAATTGGTAAATCTTTTACTTAACTTATAGCTACAATGGAGGTTGCAATAGGCAAGAATTATAAAATTAACCGAAGATGTTAAAAGGATTACAAAAGTTGTGGATAAAATGATTTTTTTTGAAAAACATATCACGTCTTTAGCTTTTGAGTTTTTTAGAAAGAATGTAAAAACTCTATCAAACTATCAAAATACAAACAATCTAACAAAAAAAGTCTGCGGAATTAATGATTTTTTCGCTTCGCAAATAGAAGCAATAGAGCTATTAGAGAAAATAAAAAATCCAAGCTCTATTGCTTCTGATCCAGATAGAAGAGAATATGGAGATTTTCAAACAAATGAAAACTTAGCTTCACAAGTTGCCAAATACGCTTTTTCTAAAGATACTGACTTTGAGTTTTTATTAGAACCTACTTGTGGTAAGGGAAATTTTATTCTTGCCGCAATCAAACAATCAAAATCTCTAAAAAAGGTTGTAGGTATTGAAATTTATCAACCCTATATTTGGGAAATAAAATTTAAGATTCTTAATCATTTTTTGCAAAATAAAAGTGCTCAAAAGCCTGAAATTGACATACTTCACAGAAATGCATTTGAGTTCTCTTATGAAAAATTAGCAAATTCGACAAAAGATCTAAAGACACTAATTATAGGTAATCCGCCCTGGGTTACAAATTCTGAACTCGGTTCAATTGATTCTAAAAATCTTCCTAAAAAATCTAATTTCAAAAAACTTAATGGAGTTGAAGCTATAACTGGAAAAGGAAATTTCGATATTGGAGAATGCATTTCTTTAAAAATACTTAATTGTTTTCAAAATCACAATGGAGTATTTGCATTTTTGATTAAAAATTCAGTAATAAAAAATATCATTCAAGATCAAAAAAGAAATTTTTATAAAATAGGCAAGTTTGAGAAACTAAATATCGACTCAAAAAAAGAGTTTAATGTTTCAGTAAATGCTTCACTATTCACAGCTCAATTGAATTCTGCCCCTGATTTAACTTGTAAGGAATTAGATTTTTACAGCAAACAACATATTACAAATTTTGGCTGGTATAAAGACAAATTTGTTTACTCAGTCAAAGACTATGATAAATCAAGTATTATTGATGGCGAGTCAATCTTCACTTGGCGTTCAGGTGTAAAACACGACTGTTCAAAAATTATGGAATTTGAGCAAATAAATGGTCATTATACAAATGGTTTAGGAGAAAATTTTAGTATTGAAAACAATCTTATTTATGGTTTATTAAAGAGTTCTGACTTAAAAGAACAGCAGACAAATTCTTATAGGAAATTAACCATTATTACTCAAAAAAAAATAGGGCAGGAAACTAAATATATTAAAGATAAATTTCCGCTTACTTTCCAATACTTAAAATCTCACAGAGCGTACTTTGAAAAACGTAAATCCTCTATCTATAAAGACAAACCAAATTATTCAATTTTTGGTATTGGTGACTATTCATTTGCAAAATATAAAATAGGAATTTCAGGACTCTATAAGTCAACACATTTCACATTGATAAGGCCTGATAAATCAAAACCAATAATGCTTGATGATACTTGTTACTCCATAGGTTTTGACAGACTTGTTTTTGCACAAATAGCACACTATTTGTTAAATTCAGATTTGGTACAACGATTTCTAAAATCAATCATATTTTCAGATTCTAAAAGATCAATAAATAAAGATACGCTAATGAGAATCGACTTTTCAAAAGCTTTTGAAAATTTGGATTTTAAAATAGCCAAAAAATATATTAAAGCATTATCTCTTGATGATTGGTCTGAATTTGGAACAATGATAAAAAGTGACACTCATTCAAAGCTGAACACTTAGGAATTGCTCATTAATGAGTTGTTCCAATACATTGAACAAAAACAACAATACATTGTTACATTACTACGTTAAAACCTAAACTAGAAAAACCATGAAACAATATATCAATTATTCTCTTTGCTTATTGATCTGTGTGATATTCATCTCTTGTGAAACGAAAAGTAAGGCACAAAAAAGTTCAGAACACACACAGCAATCACAAAAATCACAAAGGGCAGATAAAGTTGTAAAGACGGAGGCTGAGTGGCAAGCACAATTGACCAAAGAGCAATATTATGTTACACGTGAAAAGGGAACCGAAAGGGCTTTTACAGGAAAATATTGGGACAGCAAAGAAACAGGAACTTACACCTGCATTTGTTGTGATTTAGAATTATTTGATTCCAATACAAAATTTAAATCTGGTACTGGATGGCCAAGTTTTTATGAACCCATCAACGAAACATCTGTAGCAGACGTTGTAGATCAAAGCTTTGGAATGAAAAGAACAGAAGTCGTTTGTGATCGTTGTGATGCCCATTTGGGACATGTTTTTCCAGACGGACCAAAACCAACGGGTTTGCGTTACTGTATCAATTCGGCATCGTTGAATTTTGAGAGTAAGTAATGATAAATTAACAAGTAAAATTATTTTGAAAAAAAATCCAACACCACAACAAATAGCTTTTGCCACGGCAGGGATGCAGACGCTAGCCCTAATAGTTCTATTATTATTAACTCAATTGGTCTGGAGATTTCATCTATCTAGTACTACAATTGTTATCGTTATTCTTGCTATAATATTGGTATTTTCCTTTAACTACATCATTACTCTAAATGCACTCAAAAATTTTATTTATAGGAAAATTAAGACCATCTATAAATCCATACACAACTTAAAGCAGCCAAAAGGAAAAGTATACAAAGAGACATCAATGAATGAAGACATCATTGGAAAAGTAGAACAAGAAGTTTCAGAATGGACTACTGATACAAATTTTGAAATCCAAGAATTGAAAAAAAATGAAAATTTTAGAAAAGAATTTTTGGGTAATGTTTCTCACGAATTAAAAACCCCAGTATTCGCAATACAGGGATATGTACAAACCCTTATTGACGGAGGACTAAATGATGAAAGTATTAATCTCAAATATTTAAACAATGCAGATAAAAACGTTGATAGATTAATAAGTATTCTTGATGATCTAGATGTCATTTCACGACATGAAAGTGGGCAAATGGTCATCAATAATGAGGAGTTTGACATTGTTGATTTAACACTCGAAACCATTGACTTAAATATCATAAAAGCGCAAAAAAAAGGCATTACAGTTGGAATAAAAAAGGGTTTTTCAAACTCTATAATGGTAAATGCAGACAGAGAAAAAATACAGCAAGTATTGACCAATCTAATCATCAATTCCATCAAATATGGAAAAGAAAGTGGCAAAACTAGCATAGGTTTTTATGATATGCACAATTATATATTAGTTGAGGTATCAGATAATGGCATCGGCATTCCCAAAGAATTATTGCCAAGACTGTTTGAACGTTTTTTCAGAATTGATAAAAGTAGATCGAGAAATGCAGGCGGAACTGGCTTAGGATTAAGTATCGTAAAACACATTGTAGAAGCCCACAATCAAACAATCAATGTTAGAAGTACACTTGGCGTAGGCTCTACATTCGGTTTTACTATCCAAAAGGCGTAAATGCACTATTTATTCTCATCTTTGTCATCCTCTGTTTTCCCCTTTTCGCCTTTCAACATTCTATAAATAGTTGACTTACCAATTTGCAATTTTTTCGCCACCAATATTACATTGTTATCGTATTTTTCCAGATAATGATGAATGATTCTTTCCGTATATTCCTTTAAAGAAACTTCATCTATCAATATATTTTGAATAGACTTTGGACTATTGAATGAAATATCATTTGCCGTTATATCTTCTCCTTCAGCCATAACTGCCGCCAGCTCAATTGTCGCTTTTAACTCTCTAATATTCCCAGGATAATTATAAGACATCAACTTAATAATCGCATCATTGGTCAAATCAAATTTCGCACCTCCGTCTTTTCTTGCGAGGTTGTTCAAAAAATAACTAGCCAATTTTATAACATCTCTGCCTCTTTCTCTTAGAGGCGGCAAATGTATGGGCAATCCCAACAAACGATAATATAAATCTTCTCTAAAGTTGCCATTTTCAACTTCTTGAGCTAAATCTTTATTAGTGGCAACGATGATTCTTGAATCAAATTTTATGGTTTCATTGCCACCTACCCTTTGAAACTCTCGCTCCTGTAATGCTCTCAATAATTTCACTTGCAAACTGAGGTCCATCTCGGCTATTTCATCCAAAAACAAGGTTCCTTTATCTGCAAATTCAAACTGCCCCAACTTTCTATGATTGGCACTGGTAAAAGCTCCTTTTTCATAGCCAAACAATTCACTTTCCAATAAATCTCGCGGAATTGCCGCCACATTTACAGCAACAAACTTGTTGTGTTTTCTTCTTGAATTAAAATGAATGGCTTGCGCTGCCAATTCCTTGCCTGTGCCAGTTTCCCCTGTAATAGAAACAGTAATATCGCTCTTGGCGGCTTTTTCAAGCAACCTAAATATTAGCTCTACAGCAGGGCTGTCACCAATTATTGTTTGTTTAAAATTGTACTTCTGATCAAAGTTTTCCGATATGTTTCTGACATCTTTTTTAAGGTCTAAATGAAACATTAAACGATTGTACGTTTTCAGCAATTCTTCTTTTACCTTACTGTTCTTGGGAATGAAATTCGCTGCTCCATTTTTGATAACATCGACAATGGCAGGAACATCCGCATCCCCTGCCATTACAATGACAGCTATTTTACTATTAAATTTTTTGACCTTCTCAAGTAATTCTTTTCCTGACATATCAGGTAGCCTTAAATCAGTCGTTACAATATCTGGATTAAGATGCAAGTTTTCTAAACAATCTTTACCTGTGGAAAATGAATGAACCTCATAATCTGGATTCAACTTAGTTATGTATTCTACTAGTCGTCTAAATTCTGGGTCCTCTTCTACAACCAATACCCTTCTTATTGGATGCCTAACTACTTCCTTCATAAATTATATTTACGTCTATATTTAGTTGATGTTTGTAAAATGTTAATTTTTTTTCCCAAATTGGGATTTAGCAATATACAATTAAGTATCATTGAAATAATAAAACTGACATTTAGACAATGAAATCTTTTGATATTCAAGAAAAAAACGGATCGGACTGGCGTTCCAGACCTAGCAGGGCTAAGGCGAGTATTTTTGACTGGTCCGACATCTCGGTAGAAGATCAAAAATATCGTAGCGGCAGGCGATCCTGTCCAAATGACTTTTTTATTTTTTTAATGATACTAAAGTGTAGTTAGGTATAACTATGTGAATAAGATTCAGTACAAAACTAAACTAAATACATTTAGCATACAAGGAAATCAACATATATAGAGAAAAGAATATAAGAATTTCATCATCAAAATTCAAAATCTAAATGCTTAACTTTCAAACTGTTAATTTAACTAATTGTATTGTGGTACTGCTCAAAAATTTATGTATAAAAAGTATTATTTCAAAAAATTATTTGCTAAGTAGAGCAAAAAGAATAAGTTGAACCAATTTATCATTATTTTTTTCTGATTTCCTTCCGCACCGGCGGACCGGTTAAAAAAGTAACCTGGTTCGACATTCGATAGCCCTGCTACCGAGCGTCGGACTGACTTGACTTTTTTGCCGAAATGTCGGAACATCGAGACGTCGAACCGTTGCAAATCAAAAAAATCTAATAACATATTTTGGTTCAACTTATTTTTTTCACTCTACTAATTATTTTACATTTAAATATTTTGATATATAAATAAATTTTAATAAAAAATATTAACTTCGTTTCACCGTTACCTGAATGATCTAATGCCTGAATGCTTGAATGCCTGAATGATCTAATGCTTGAATGAATTATAGAGATTACAATTCCATTCCCAACGTTGCCTGAGGTTCACCACTACAAAACCACAATATTACCAGTAATTAACAATTTCCTACAAAATTCAAAAAAGTCTCCCAAACTACTCGAAGGCAAAATCAGCAAAGATGCCCCGAACTACTCGAAGGCAACTACCCGAAGGCATAATTTTCCTCCCCAAAACATCGTTACAAGAATATGCAGGATAAAAACTCTGAAGAAATCATAAAATCAGCACAAGATTTCATCGTCCAAATTGTTGAATTTCCAACAAAAGATACGGGTGGATTGCTTGTTGGCAGAATTGACTTTTGGAAATTTCGCAACAAATTGTCGATGGTTCTTATCACCAAAAAATTGACAGAAAAACTAAATTCTCCTATTAAAAAAGTATCACCCGACATCATCATTTCATTGTTGGAATCGGCAGGAAAACGAGAAGATCCCAAAGTACTTAAAATGTTTGCTAGTTTATTATTTGGACATATAAATGCAGAAACATCTCCCTATGTTCATAAAAGTTACTCTTTCGTACTCGAACAACTTTCTGTAGAGGATGTCAAAATAATTGAAACCATGTATATGGGCATCAGTGCACAAAACATTGATTACAAAACGGTGGGTTACAGCATTGAAACAGCGATGAAATTGTTTAGCTTCCTCCACCCCGTTGTATTGTTGTCCTATCAAAATTTATGGCGATTGGGAATTTGCGACAGAGGCGTTAATCCATCCAATCCATCTGAAAGACAAATTATTTTCACAGATTATGGCTGGCAGTTTATGAAGGCTTGTTCCATTATTGAGTAGGTCGAACCAATATTTGGTTATTGAATAAAAAACGTTAACCTAAATTCACAATTCAAACATGCATATTATGTATGTAGTGACAAGGCATGCCTTGTCCCTACACACAACGTATCTGTATAATAATACATGTAGGCATAATTATTTTTCAATCACATTCATCATAAAAATTGGTTTTATATAAAAAAAACATTATATTTAATACAATGTCTACTTGAAAAGCACAAAGTAAAATCAAATTCACGAAAAATGTCCTAAACCATGAAAGTCAATATACCAGATAAATGCCACGAAAATTGGAATGAAATGACTGCCAATGAAAAAGGTCGTTTCTGCCAAAATTGCCAAAAAACAGTGGTTGATTTTACCCAAATGAGCAATACACAAATAAAGGATTATCTTTTGGAGCGTCAAGGACAAAAACTTTGCGGTAGATTTAAAACAGATCAACTGGATAAAGATATTTCAATAGCTCCCAAAAAACGGTTAAGCATTTTACCAAAAATCGCAGCTTCTGCATTGCTATTCGCAGGTGTTAACCAATTTGCAGAAAGCCAAGTAGATATAAATGCAAACAAACAAAAACAACTCAGCTTTATTGAAATAGCTAAATCACAAAAAGAAACAAACAAAACAGTTATTCATGGTAAAATAACCGATCATGATTCTAAGGATATTTCAAGTGTAAAAATTCATTTTGATGATTTGAAAATTAGTTTTTATTCTGATGAGCATGGTGATTTTTCCTTTGAAATACCTGAGAATTATTATAAAGAACAAGTTACATTAAGGTTTTCAAAATGGGGTTATATTGATGTGCAACAGACCTTTACTTTGGCACAAATAAAACAAGGAGCTTTAAGAATTTTGATGGAAGCCTACGCAACAAGAATTTCTAAGGTTAAAGGTCAAATAAGGGGAGAAAATAATGAACCCTTACTTTTTATTAATATAGTTTTAGATGATTCTACTGTAGGAACTACCTCAGACTCAGATGGAAATTACAGTATAACCATCCCTTGTGACTATAAGAATGATACTATTTATTTAACGGCAAGCACGTTTGGTTTTATAACAAAAACTGTAGCAGTTCCTACAAATAAAAAAGAAACCTACATTCTTGATATAAAACTAGAAAAAGATCAATCTATTGATTATGAACAAGCTCTAGGAGGATATGTTATTGTTAAATATAAAACTCCATTCCATAGAATTTGGCATCATACTTCTTGGAAAGTTAAACGTTTTTTTAAAACGCTAATCAATAACAATAAATTCATAAAATAGCATCAAAATCTGACTACTCAGAATTTGCATGAATCTTAACATTTTCCTTCATCTTCTGACGGTCTTTTATCATGTTTTCATCCAATACTTCTTTGTACGAACGACCATTCATTTTTGAAATAAGCCAGAATTTAAATATAATGGCCTCTATATTTCCTGTGATCGAACTTGGCGACTCATTAATAAAGTCATTAATTTTCTTTAGAATTTTTGTATTTTTAAACGGTTCTGCCTTAGATGCAATATCGCTAATCATTGCCAAAAACTTCTTTTCACGTTCAAATTGAACCTGTTTAAATTCTTTTCTAAAAATTCTTTTCAACTCATTCACTTTATAAATCACATAGTCAGAATCACCTTTTTCATAATGGAAAATAACATCCGTAATACTAATATGCAATTGGAATAAACGTGATAATTTTGTGTAGTTTTTAGATATAATCAAAGGAACCAGCGTTTCCATCGCTTTGTCCAGTAATTTTTCTTTATAATAAGCAACTGATAAATTTAATGGGACAAAAATATCGTAAAAATTAGTGCCTGAATACTCAGGATTTTGCAGAATTTCTTCCATTAATTTTAAAGCAAGATCAGATTGATTCGTGAAAGAATAATGTACAATCAAACTTTCATGATAGGTCCAAATATTTTTTTCGTAATATTTTTTATTATGCGCTGCCAATGCCTTGTGCAATAAATCAATATATTCTTTTGCTTGGGTAAAATTAAAATCAATATGAGAGCAATTTATCAACCAATGATAAATTCTAAACAATTCCTCATATCTGGCACTATCAAAATAACTCATCTCTTCAAAATGCTCCAAGCTGCTCAATAGATAAGCTTCTAAACCAGTAAAATCACGTTTTTGCAAAAGAATCGTTCTGACACATTTGTGAATTTTAAACTGTACATCTGGATTTTTAGAAACGTCCTTACTAATGGATAAATCTTCAATAATTTTTTCCAATTCATCCCCAAAGTCTTCCCTACTCGCATAGTTCGTACTTCGCATTTTATGGTTAATTGCCGCAATCAAAAAGTCTACTTCTTGCTCCTTGCCCAGCACTTCATAATTGTCTCTTTTCTTCTCAATATAATACTGCGGATCAATTTTATAATAATCACCAGCCAAATTCAATATCTCTGCATAAATAATATCTAGCAAATCTTGGTAGCCATATTTTTCAGCCGCTTTTTCTGCTTTTACCAAATATTTAAATGCCTGATCGTAATCCGATTTATAACGAAAAATATTCGCCAACTGAATGGTATTGTAAACCTTGAAGCGAGGATCTTTGTTTCTATTCAAGAGCAAAAGGCTTTGCTCTATATCATTTATCAATCTATTTTTAAGCCTGTAAAATGCATTTTTATTGCCCGCAGGATACAATTTATTCAGCAATTTATCACTAAACTCATCATAATCCCCCAGCTTAATATAATCAAATAAGGATAGGTTCTTGCTATCGCTATCTGACTGACCATTGATTCGGCTCACGTAAATTTTGAAATTACGAAGCTCCTCTTTGCTCAGAGAGTTTATTAATTCGGTTAAATGATAATTGGGCATTCTTTATAATTATTCTTATAATGTAATACTTTTTTGCATAGGATTTATTATTATCCACAAAAAATATTACAAATTATGAATGCTGAGAAAATAAATTTACAATCTTTTGACAAAGAGATTTGATTAAGTTACAAGTTATTCTTTCTTCGTTCCTAATGTTGAATAAGAATCTTTTTTGATATAACTTGACTTTCAGTGCTTACTCTTAATATATAAATGCCTGATGGCATACCATTGGTGTTTACTTTCTTATGACATGAAAAATCTGAATAGTTTCTCGAAAAAAACATATTGCCGCTAGAGGTATACAATTCTATGCTTTCAATGCCTGTACAATTTGCCTTTTCCCAATCTAAATTTATAAAATTATCAGCAGGAGATGGATAAACTTCTAATGTCTTGCTATTGATAAAATTTTCAGAAATCAAACTCATAGTTTCCTCTTTTTGCCAATTAAAAGCGATCAATCCTCCACGTCTGGTTCCCACAAATATCTCAGGAATGCCATCATTCGTTAAATCTGCAACCGCTGGACTGGTCAACTTACTAATTTTATCAAAATTTAGATTTGTCAACTTAAAGGAATCCTGCTCAATACCTTCTTGATCAATCTGATACCATTTTAAGTCGCCTGGCTGAGAACCGACAATCAACTGAATTCCATCATATTCATCAGACTTAAAAAGTTGTGGAACTGCAAAACCGTCAAGTGTTGTCCCTACAGCTACTTTACCCCAAAATTTATTGGGTTCTGCAAAATTCGGTTCGCTTTCTGTTCCTATATTCTCAAAATATTGCAACAATCCAGAAACATTTCCAATTACAAGGTCCATTTTACCATCTTCATTAACATCAAATATCACAGGTGCGCTAAACTGCCCCACATCTATATCTTTATACTTAATAACTGGTGCAGCAAAGGTCGCTTTTTCTCCAGCACTAGAAGTATTTTCAAAATAAAGCAAAATGCCATTAAAATCTCCAGAAGGATCAACCAAACCAGACATTCCCAATATCAAATCCTCTGCTCCGTCTCCATTGAGGTCGCCAAAAGCAGGTATTATATCCAACAAGCCCAGTTCCGTCAACTCTAAATAATCATTCGTTACAAATTCAAAAGAAGGTGCTTCGTCTGTTCCAACATTTTCATATAAAAACAAAGAGGCTTTTGCAGGACCTCCAAATATCGAACTGCTTTTATTTCCAATAACCAAATCCTTTAAACCATCTCCATTGTAGTCAAAAAAGGTGGGATGCGAATTCCAGCCTGCATCAAAACTCTCATCTATCATAAATGATTTACTTTGCAGCTCAAATTTAGCCTCATTCTCTGTTCCAATATTTTTATAAAACCAACTGGTAAAATAGGCATCCATTGCATTAATATTGAAAGGCGAAACCAAAATATCATATAAACCATCAAAATCAACATCCACATCATAACAACCTGGAAAGGATTGCACACTTATTGGCACATCATCAATAGGAAAATCAGGATCTTGATCTGAAATATGTGCATCTTCAGGCATTCCTGTATTATTTAAATATAATATATTATTAAACATAATATTCCCTATCAACACCTCAATTACACCATCATTGTTAAAATCAACGCCTTGTATCGTTGACCCTGGGTGAATACCTCTACCTTCAACCTCTTCTTCCTCCTCTCTTGGAGCTGGCTTGCCAGAACCTCCACAAACAGTATCAATAACCGCAAATTTTTCAAGACCACTTTCAAAAAAATCTCCCCAGCAAGAATCACTAACAGCTAGTAAAATTGACTCACATTCTGCTGAAATATTTTTATACAAATACATAAAACCGCTATTGGGTCTAAAATCCAAAATATCCAATTTTCCGTCTCCGTCAATATCCTCAATAACAGGCAAAGCATTCTGAGTAAATAAATACTGTGTTCCGTCAGGTCCTTCAATATTGCTCGTTGACAACTCAAATGTCAGTTGATTTTCATCATTAAACTGACCATCATAAACAGAAATACCAGCACCATTGGGCGCAAATAAATCATCAATTCCATCACAGTTATAATCTCTAAAAATAGCCCAAGCCTCCACAATCGGATACTCAATAATGGCATTATCATCCAAAACAAATTTGCCATCATTATAAATAGCTGTCACAAATTGATTGTCGCCTCGATCAAAAACCACTAAGTCCTTAAATCCATCATTGTTCACATCCACTCTAGAAAATTGCGGATTGTTAAACCCTCCCGTCCAAGCATAAGTCAAAGGTTCACCATCTTTAACAACAGGAATCTCAAAACTTTGTCTAAAAGCATAATCTTCCTGCGCCGCTACATTTACAAACAACAGCAAAAAGGCTAAAAACAGTATACTCTTTATATTTCTCATCTAATTTAATATTTCAATTCGGCAAAAATACAACGCTTTATTAAAATGCTTCAATGTTTCAATGCTATAATGCTTCAATGATCCAAACATTAATTAAAATGTTTCAATGCTATAATGCTTCAATGATCAAAACATTAATTAAAATGCTTCAATGTTTCAATGCTATAATGCTTCAATGATCCAAACATTAATTAAAATGTTTCAATATTTCAATGCTATAATGCTTCAATGATCCAAACATTGAAACATTGAAGCATCAATATTGTTTAGTGAAGCATTTTTTTTGAATGACCAAAGCCCCAACACAGCCCCATCGTACAGACGCGATTCATCACATCTCCCACTAACACAAAATTCAGCAAATTTTGCTTAACTAAACAACATCGATTGAAGCATTAATTAATTTGAACAGCAAGAATGCTTGAACATTTTCAACTTTCAATTTTCAACCACAGAAAAATTTGCTTAACTTAACAACATTGATTCTATAATGCTTCAATGATTCAGACAGTGAAGCATTCTCGCATTACAACATTGAAGCATTTTTACCAAAAAAAATCAAAATGGTATAAAATTGAGAACATTGTTCTTATATTCAGGGCAGAAAATTTCACCAATTTCGACATTGAACTAACCAAAAATGAATTCAAGGCAGCCAATTTTGAGGTAAAACAATGGAAAGACCGGAAAGTTGTTCCACATTCGCAAAGACGACAAAAACATGACAGTGAGCAATCCCGTAGAGACAAGGCATGCCTTGTCTAATTTAAAATGTGCAATGTCTAATTTAAAATGTGCAATGTCTAATTTAAAATGTGCAATGTCTAACTTAAAATGTGCAATGTCTAACTTAAAATGTGCAATGTCTAACTTAGAATATCGCAGCCTCACAAAACGTAGGGATTAAACAATTAAAAACACCAAAAATGTCGTCGATTTTGACATTAGAGCAACAAATATCAATAAATCTAAAGGAGGATAAACACCCAGGTATTTATCCACCCATAATTCCTGAAATTGAAAAATGGCCAATCTCTAAATTAAGCCAGGACAAAATACCTTTCAGAAAAAAACTGGTAACATCAACTTTGGATTTATTAACAAACTCCATTGGAAGCAATGAGATGATGGAAGAGGAATTGGCAAAAGTCATCTATCTTGAAAACATCCGTTTAAAACAAAATCCCTGGAAAGTAGATACCAAAGAGGAAAAAGCCTTTTGGAGTAATTCCAAAAAATTACTCTTAGCCAGATCTTTAGAACAAACAGACGATCCCAACTTTTTTGAAAATTATGATGATGAAATTTTTTCTCAAATAATTGATCGGTATTCCAAGGAAATCATTGGCAATTTTGACATTGACACTTACAAATTTGCTTCTAAAGCCCTACCCTACGGTTTCAATAGATTATTGAATACGGCTGGTTCAAGAAATATGAAAAGAATTTGGGGCAGTCAATTCAAACTAACTGACAGCATCAAGCCTTTTGGCTATATTGATGAGGTAAGAGAATTGGCAAAAAAAGGAACCATTATTCTACTTCCAACCCATCACAGTAATTTAGATTCTATTTTAATAGGTTGGGCGATTCATTGCCTAGGACTTCCAGCAATGCAATATGGAGCAGGTTTAAACCTTTTCAATAATCCCATAATGAAATATTTTTTCAGTAGATTAGGAGCCTACAAAATTGATCGTAGAAAAAAGAACACTCTTTACTTAGAAACCCTTAAAAATTATTCTCGACTATCAGTTCAAAGAGGTTTACATACATTGTTCTTCCCTGGAGGAACCAGATCGCGTTCAGGGCAATTAGAGACTAAAATTAAATTAGGATTATTGGGAACCGTAATTGATGCTTTGAGGATGAATTTTCAAAATAAAGACAATGGCTATCCTAGAAAAATAATTGCGGTGCCTGTTGTAGTTAGTTATCATTTTGTACTTGAAGCAAAAACGCTGATTGAAAGTTTTTTAAAGCAAGAAGGACAAGAAAAATATTTTATAGGTCGAAATTCCATTCCAAGCACAAGGAAATTAAGTTCTTTCTTTTGGAAGTTTTTCTCTACAAACTCCGAAGTACTTTTATCCATTGGTAAACCGATGGATGTGTTTGGAAACGATGTAGATACTGAAGGAAATAGCATCACAAAAAATGGAAATCCAATTAATTTAGAATCGTATTTTGTTTCAGGAGGAAAAATTACAGTAGACCCACAAAGAGACTCTGAATACACTAGACTATTTGGCGAAAACATCAAAGAACGTTTTTATAGAGAAAACATCGTTCTTTCTAGCCACCTAATAGCCTTTTGCGCTTTTGAAATATTAAGAAAAAAACACCGTCGTTTAGACTTATACGGCTTACTAAGACTGCCAGATGAAGACCGTATCATTCCCTACCAAATGTTTTTAAATGTAGTAGAACAAATTCAAGGAAAGTTGATTATGTTGGAAAAAAATCACAAAGTTAGGCTGAATAGACATATTTATAGGTATCCAAAAATAATAATGCTGCACGGCTTGCAAAATCTTGGCATTTATCATCCTAAAAAAGCCTTAAAACAACTAGACGATGATAACATAACTTCTGAGGATATGAATTTATTGTATTTTTACCACAACCGTTTAAAAGGATATAATTTAGAAAGCTATGTATAATGTTGGGGTTATTGGAGCAGGAAGTTTTGGAACGGCAATTGCAAATCTATTGGCAGAAAACCAAAAAGTGTTGCTACAAATAAGAAATAAAGAGACTTTTGACAAGATTGTCGCAACTCGAAAAGTCAAGGTTCACACACTGCATGAAAACGTCATTCCTATTAACGACCTAGAAGAATTTTGCCATAAATGCAATGTCATCTACCCAATGGTTGACTCTAATAACTTTCGCAGTATGTGTCAATCTATGAGGCAGTTTTTAAAGCCTTATCACATCATCATTCATGGAACAAAAGGACTGAGCGTAAAAGACACATCCATTCTTGACACCAATGTGGATACAATAAGCATAAGTAGAGAAAGTGTCCAAACAATGTCGGAAGTTTTATTAGACGAAACCATTGCTTTACGCATTGGATGTTTATCTGGACCCAACCTCTCCACTGAATTGGCAGAAAAATTGCCAGCCGCTGCCGTTATAGCCAGCAGATTCAACGAAGTAATTAACGTAGGAAGGACAACCATTCGCTCAGATCGATTTAAAATATATGGCAGCCACGACGTAATTGGCGTTGAAATTGCAGGAGTCTTAAAAAACATTTTAGCGATTGCAGCAGGCATTTCCTCAGGCTTAAATTTAGGCGAAAACTCAAAAGCTTTATTAATTACGAGAGGTTTGGGAGAAATTATAAAACTAGGAACTGCCTTCGGATCAGACTCCAAAGCATTTATGGGAGTCGCAGGAATTGGGGATTTAATTGCCACATGCTCCAGTAGTAAAAGTAGAAATTTCACCCTCGGTTTCAATTTAGCACAAGGCAAAAAAACACAACAAATTTTAGATGAAATGCAAGACACCGTAGAAGGCATTTTCACCACAAAAATTGCCCAAGGTTTAAGCAATCATTATAAATTAGAAACCCCTATTATTTCTACCGTTTATAATGTTCTTTTCAAAGATCAAAACATCAAAGAGGCCCTCGAATATTTGATGAGTCACGATTTTGGTGCAGAAGAAGATTATTTGTATTAGGGTTTGAGGAGGTAATCTTAGGAGTTCAAAAAGCACAAAACAGGTTAAAATATTGCAAAACTGCATAATAAAGCTTATTTTTGAAATAAATATTCAAAAAACGCCTTTATTATGCTAGTTCAGTTTTCCATTAAAAACTTCAAGACATTTAAAGATAAAGCAACTCTTAGCTTTGTCGCATCAAATTATGACAGGGATACCCGTGAAGAAGATAATATTTTTCAAGATTTAAGTTTTAATTTGAGAATTTTAAAAAGTGCCGCTATTTATGGAGCCAATGCAAGTGGCAAAAGCAAGTTCATAGAGGCACTCACTTTTATGAAATACTTTGTTGTCACTTCAGCTAAAGACAGCCAAAAAGGAGATAAGATTTCAGTAGAACCTTTTAAACTCAATGTTGAATCTGAAAAAGAACCAAGCGAATTTGAAATCATCTTTATATTTAAAAATGTAATGTACCGTTATGGCTTTGAGGTGAATGAGAATATAGTTATTTCAGAATGGCTTTATGTAAAACCCAAAACAAAAGAAATTGAGCTTTTCTATCGGGATCACCAAAATTTTGAAACACATAAAAGAAAATTTCAAAAAGGATTAGCCTTAATTAAGCAAGACCTTATTAGAGATAATGCATTGATGTTATCAGCTTCTGCACAGTTCAATGAAGAAAATGCTGTTAACATTATTGAATGGTTTAAAAACATGGGTACAATATCTGATCATAACGAATCTAGATTTGAAAATTATACTATTGCTAAAACCCAAGACCCATTATACAAAAGTAAAATTCTAAGATTATTAAAAGCCGCAGATTTAGGTATTCAAGATATTAAAGTAGACAGATTAGATTTAGATAATTTACCTAAAGATATGCCTAACAATCTAAAAAATTTAATAATACAAAAATCAAAAGAAAACAATACTACTCAATTCTTGTCTGGTGTCCTTACTTCTCATGAAAAATTCGATAATGATAAAAAAATTGTTGGAAATATAAATTTCTCATTAGAGGAGGATGAATCATTGGGCACTAGAAAATTTTTCGCTTTAACTGGACCTGTCTTAGATTCTATTGAAAATGGAAGCATTTTAGTAATTGATGAACTTGATTCCAAGTTGCATACAAATCTTGTTTCTAAAATAGTTTCCCTCTTTAATTCCAAAGAGTTTAATCCTAAGAATGCACAACTTTTATTCAACACACACAATACCAATTTACTTAGCCCTAATTTGTTTAGAAGAGACCAAGTTTGGTTTACTGAGAAAAATAAATTTGGTGAAGGCAAACTTTTTTCTTTAGCTGATTTCAAATCTGATGAAGTTAGAAAAACGGAGGCTTTTGAAGAAAATTACATTCGAGGAAAATATGGTGCTGTCCCATTTCTTGGATTCTTTGACAACCTTATTCATCAAAATAGTCTGTCAGAATGAAGATGAAAAACAAGAAGGCTGAACAGATTGCTTCCAAGAAAAAGCGTAAAGAAGATCAGCGGAGAGCGAAAAGGCGAAATGCACCTAATTTAGATCGTGAAGAACCAACAAAACCTGAAAAACCAACAATATTAATTGTTTGTGAAGGAAAGAATACAGAACCTTCTTATTTTAGGCAGTTTAGACTTACTACTGCTACTATAAAGACAGAAGGAGATGGCTATAATACAATCTCATTAGTTAATAAAGCTATCAAATTAGCTAGTAAAGAAAAGTACGAACAAGTTTGGTGCGTATTCGATAAAGATGACTTTCGTGATATTGATTTCAATAAGGCCATACTAAAAGCAGAGGCATATAATTTTGGAGTAGCTTATTCGAATCAAGCATTTGAATATTGGATAATCTTACATTTTGAAGATCATCAAGGAGGGGGAATGTTAAGAGGTGATTATCACAAAAAAATTAATCATCAATTAAAAGAGTTTAAATTAGAGTATAAAGGCAAATCATCTAAAAAAATTACTAAAGAAATTTTTGACATTCTTGAAGGAGTAGATAGTAAAACTGGCAAAATTAGACGAGAATTAGCTATAGAAAGAGCAAAAAGAAATTATGACATGTTTGACCATTTAAATTGTGCCAAAGAAGAATCATCAACCACTGTTTTTAAATTAGTGGAAGAGATACAAAAGTATGTTTAGGAATAGCATTCAACAAACCCAAATCTTCCCGTCAGGATAAATCTCTCTCCAAAAACCAACTTGCATAATTCTAAAATTGCATTGTATAAGTAGTAAATTACCAAAGCAACTTATACATGTCAGACAAAGAAAACGATAAAAAAGGTAAAGTGAATTTACTGGGCGAAGGAAATGACTATGATAGGTATTTCAGAGAAAAAGCTCCAGCCCTTTTTACTCCATTAATTGAAAAGAGATTGGGTTTTAGAATCATACATTGCCAAGCTCTGCAAGACAAAATTGTAAAAACCTTAGAACGTGAAGTTGACTTTCTTTACAAAATAAAATCAGACACAGGTAAAGAGATGCTTCTGCACATTGAGTTTCAAACAAAAAAAGATTATGAAATGATCTATCGCATGCAGGAGTATCACGGATTGATCTATGGAAAATACAAACTGCTTATAAAACATGTGGTTGTTTATTTGGGAACAAACAAATCGAAAATGATCACTACGCTCCCTGATGATGGTGTTTTTACTAGCTATGAGCTTATTTGTCTCAATGAAATAGATCCAGTCGAATTTTTAGATTCGGATGTGCCAGAAATGGTAAGTTTGGCAGTATTGGGAAAGTGTAAAAAAGAACAACTATCGGATTTGTTTGATTCAACAGTAAATAAACTAAAACTGATTTTAGAACAAGAAAAATTATCATTTGACTATGTTAATCAATTGACTTTGTTGTTAAGATTGCGTAAATTAGATAATGAAATCATCAAAAAACTAGAAGATATGCCAATTACTTATGACATTGAACAAGATATTCTCTACCAAAGAGGTATAGTTAAGGGAGAAGCTAAGGGTAAAGCAAAAGAAAGCAAACTACAGAAAGCTATAAAAGAAGCTGAAAGAGATGAAACTATAATTAAGTTATATAAGAGACAAGTTACTGTAAAAATCATAGCTGAATCCCTAAACATTTCACAATATCGGGTGAGGAAAATTATTAAAGAGTGGAAAGAAAAGTCTACTAAAAACTAGAATACATGCCAATTATTTATGATATTGAAAAAGATATTCTGTACCAAAGAGGATATAAAAAAGGCTTACAAATAGCGAGAGCTAAAAGGGAAGAGGAAAGCAAAATATACAAAGCTAAAATTGAAGCGGAAAATGATTCATATATAATCAATCTTTACAAGAGTCAGGTTCCTATAAAAACCATAATTATAGGTCTTAAAGCCTCGGGGATTTCACAATACAGGGTAAGGAAGGTTATAAAAGAATGGAAAGCAAAATCATCAAAAAACTAGAAGGGAAGCGGAAATGATAAAAATTGCCATACAAGGAATAACAGGGTGTTTTCACGAAATAGCGGCTTATAAATTTTTTGGAGAAAGACAAAAATTACAAACCATAGAATGTAATTCTTTTGAGCAAATGTTTCGAGCATTTAAACAAGATAATGAGATATTTGGCGTAATGGCGATTGAAAATACCGTTGCGGGAAGCATTTTACCCAATTATTCGAAATTAATGCTTTCAGATATGCAAATCATTGGAGAAGTTTACTTGCGTATCGAACAAAATTTATTGACTTTGCCTAATGTAAAATTGGAAGACATTACAGAGGTCCGTTCGCATCCTATGGCATTGTTGCAATGCTTGAGTTTTTTCGAAAAGTATCCTCAAATAAAATTAACAGAGACAGCAGATACTGCCTTGAGCGCAAAAGAGTTATCCAAAAATCCTTCTAATAAAAATATAGGAGCCATTGCCAGTTTTTTGGCAGCTGATAGGTACAAATTAAATGTTCTTGTGGAAGGAATTGAAACCAATAAAAGAAACTTTACTAGGTTTTTAGTACTCCAAAATAAAGACTTGGTGGATCAAAAAGATCAGATGGTCAATAAATCTTCGATATGGTTTAAAACGGGTCATACACCTGGTTCACTTGCGACCGTTTTAGGAATTTTTGCAAAAAACAACATCAACCTTACAAAAATCCAATCCCTACCAGTAATTGGCAGGGAATGGGAATATTTATTTTTAGCAGACTTAGAATTCAGTGAATTAGAAGATTTCAATACTGCATTGAATCAATCAGACGAATTCATAAGCGAATTACACATTTTAGGTAAATACCTGAAAGGCATAAGGTTCAGAACAGTATAATAACTTTTGTTATTACCCTGAACTTGTCGAAGGGTTATCTCAATATTTGAGCATCAGCAATCAAAATACCATCTTGTAAATTGTAGGCAGTAGGAATTTTCAATTGATGTGCATCACCATCAGATTCAAAATCAACATGCATTTGGTAAACCGTTTGGTTTATCTGAAAATCTGTAACAGGGACTACATCAACCTGAACATTTTTCAATTCTGCATTTTTCCAATTAATGCCAAAGTCGTTTTCTCCCTTCTTTAATAAGTTATTAAAAAAGTTAGCAGTTAAAGCATTATCGTTTTGCGACCAAGAATTAAGTGTTCTTGTGACAAATCCCATTGATGTTGCTTTCTGTTCTGCAGATAGCTCAACCGAATTAAGCATAGACTTAAATTCTCCTAAATGTCTTATATTAATAATACAGTTAGAAAACTTGCTTAAGTCATTTGATTTTAAAGAATTAAATACTTCGGTAGCCAAAACAGTCGGATCTTTCGTCCTTCCGTTAACTAAACCAGAAACTGCACCCGCAGCACTATTAACTGCATTTTTTGCAGCATTACTAGTCTTAGCAACACCTGCTTTTGCTGTTTTTTTCAATGTATTAGACTCTGAAGAGCAGCTACATAAAACAGCAAGAGCCATCATTACAAATATAAATCTCATTATAAATTTTTAATAAAAATAATTGTATTTAGAACCGAAAATGGATCGTTCTATGGTCTATTCTCGGTGCAAAATTATCAATTACTTGCACCAATACTTCCTTTTAGTCTTTTTATTTGCGTATTCCAGAAAATTTGTTGGTCTTCAACATCAAAATCTTCTAGAAATTCGGTAATAAATAAGATCGTATCATTGCTAATTTCGGACTTTTCAATGCGAAATTCTAGGAACTCACCTTCTTGGCTGTCTTCCATCTTATATTTCACAAGATGGTCTTCAATAAACTCCAACATGGTTGCTTCTTCTTCAGATCCATCCCATACAAACTTATAATCATCTTCAACACTGTCTACATGATCTGCAAACCACTGTATCAAACCTTCTGGAGTAGTCAAAAAACTAAACAGAATAGCTGGCGATGATCTTATTGCATAATCGAAGGTTATTTTTTTCCTTTCTGACATACTTCACTTTTATTTTCAAAATTTCAGATGTTAGAATGGGTTTTATGATCTATTCTAAACAATCAAGGTCGCAATTATAACAATAATTCGCAGTATTCAAAATCAATATTGAATAAATATTGAATAAAAACACAAATATTTTCCACTAATGGGAAAAAAATGTTTCAACTATCCTATGAATAGGTTAGTTTTGTCAATGTTAACTTATTATTATGATTGTAAAACTAAAAAATGATGACATTTTATTTTTAACCATAACATAATAATCAATTAGCGCCTTAGTTAATCTACAAACCCTAAAAACCGAAAATAAAGCATGAGGCAGTTAAAAATTACCAAATCCATTACCAACAGGGAATCCCAGTCTCTAGAAAAGTATCTACAAGAAATCGGAAAAGTGGATCTTTTAACCCCAGAGCAAGAGGTTGATCTTGCGAGGAGAATAAAACAAGGAGACCAAGATGCATTGGAAGAATTGACCAAAGCCAATCTCCGTTTCGTTGTATCAGTCGCCAAGCAATACCAAAACCAAGGTTTGTCGCTTAGTGATTTAATTAATGAAGGAAATTTAGGATTGATCAAAGCAGCCCAAAGATTTGATGAAACACGTGGTTTCAAATTCATTTCTTACGCCGTTTGGTGGATTCGTCAATCTATTCTTCAAGCATTGGCGGAACAATCGCGTATCGTTCGTCTTCCATTGAACAAAGTAGGATCATTAAATAAAATTAATAAAGCGTTTTCTGCTCTAGAACAAAAGTTTGAAAGAGAGCCTTCAGCAACTGAATTAGCTGAGGTACTTGAAATTCAAAGTGATGAGGTAGAAACTACCTTAAGCGTTGCAGCTAGGCATATTTCTGTCGATGCTCCATTCGTTGAAGGGGAAGACAACTCGTTGTTGGATGTTTTAGAAAATGAAGGTTCTCCAAATACAGATAGGATTTTAGAATATTCTGATTCTTTGAGAAGAGAAATCGAACGCTCTTTATCTACTTTGACTGAAAGACAAAGAGATGTTATCAAATTGTACTTCGGAATCGGTGTTGAACACAGCATGTCTCTAGAAGACATTGGAGATAAATTTGGTTTGACACGTGAAAGAGTTAGACAAATCAAAGATAAAGCAATAAATAAACTTAGAGCGACTTCAAAAAGCAAACATTTGAAAGCATACTTAGGCGCATAATTACGCGCTATGTAACGAAAAAACAATATCTTCCGCATTTTGACAGCTTCTTTTGTCCTTATTTTCCTTTGAAAAATACTTCCGTAGCCCAGCTATGCAAGGATTTTTCAAAGAAAAATAAGAAAAAAATAAGCTCGTCAAAATAGCGAAATTATTATTTCATCGTTACTACATAGTAAAAAACATTTAAAAAATACTTCTGTCTTTATAATTAAGGGCGGAAGTATTTTTATTTTTGCCCAATTGTTAAGTATAGCCCCATTTTTGGGAGGGCTTTAAATTGAAAAATAATAAATAAGCTATAATGTTTCAAAATCTACAAGATCGTTTAGAAAAAGCCTTTGATAATCTAAAAGGGACAGGCAGTATAACCGATATTAACATAGCCTCTACGGTTAAAGAAATAAGAAGAGCCTTGGTTGAGGCGGATGTCAACTATAAAATTGCAAAAGATTTTACCAATAAGGTAAAAGATAAGGCAATTGGTGATAATGTTCTGACATCGGTATCACCAGGACAACAAATGGTAAAAATTGTCAATGATGAACTTGCCAAGTTAATGGGTGGTGAGGCTGCCGAATTCAATACCGAAGGAGCACCTGCAATTGTTTTGATGGCAGGACTTCAGGGTTCAGGTAAAACTACCTTTTCTGGAAAATTAGCAAAATTCCTAAAAGAAACTAAAAAGAAAAAAGTATTATTGGTTGCATGTGATGTTTATAGACCTGCCGCAATCAATCAGCTTCATGTTTTGGGTGAGCAGATAAAAGTGGATGTGTATTCTGAGTTAGAAAACAGCAACCCTGTTCTTATCGCACAAAATGCCATTGAGCATGCTACAAAAAACAAATACAATCTTGTTATTGTCGATACTGCTGGTCGTCTTGCCATTGATGAGGATATGATGAATGAAATTAGCAACATCAAAATCGCATTAAATCCAAATGAAACTTTGTTCGTTGTGGATTCCATGACGGGACAAGATGCTGTTAATACTGCGAAAGCCTTCAACGAGAGAATCAATTTTGATGGTGTTGTATTAACAAAATTAGATGGTGATTCTCGTGGTGGTGCTGCATTATCTATTAGGTCTGTTGTTGATAAGCCTATTAAATTTATCAGTACTGGTGAAAAATTAGATAAAATCGACATTTTTTATCCAGACAGAATGGCCCAAAGAATTTTGGGTATGGGAGATATTGTTTCTTTCGTAGAGAGAGCACAACAACAATTTGACGAAGTAGAAGCAGATAAACTTCAGAAAAAAATACGTAAAAACAAGTTTGATTTCAATGATTTCCACAATCAATTAAACCAATTACGTAAAATGGGTAACATCAAAGACTTGATTGCGATGATTCCTGGGGCAGGTAAAATGTTGAAAGATGTTGAAATTGATGAAAAGGATTTCAAAAAAATGGAAGCCATCATTTTATCAATGACTCCACACGAACGAGCAAACCCTGATGCATTGGATACCAGCAGAAAGAAAAGAATTGCAAGTGGTTGTGGAATGAAACCAGAAGACATCAACCGTTTTGTGAAGGAGTTCAACAATATGAAAGCAATGCTTCAAAAAATGACGGCTATGGGAATGGGCGGCGGTGGCGGCGGAAAAGGATTCCGTGCACGTTTGCCTTTTAATAAATAATTTTCTTAAAAAATCTTTGTATTTATCAATTTGTATTTGAATGAAAGTATTAAAATTTGGTGGCTCTTCGGTAAAGAGCGCTGATAGGATTAAACAAGTTGCCGCCATTATTGGTGATTTTGTTGCGAAAAATGAAAATGTTTATGTAGTGGTTTCTGCTTTTGGTGGTATTACCGATCAACTTATTGATACTGCCAAGGTTGCAGAAGCTGGAGACGATTCATACAAAGAAAATTTAGAAACTGTAAGAACGAGACATCTCGAAACAGCAAAAGAACTGCTTTCGGGTGAATCTTATAAGCTTGCAAAAGACTATATTTCTCAAAATTTAAATAACTTAAATGATATTCTTCAGGGCTTGTTTTTGATTAGAGAAACAACCCCTCGAATGATGGATAGAATAAGTGGTCTTGGTGAAGTCTTGTCCTCTTTTGTTATTTATTTATTTTTGAAAGAAAAAGGGCTTGATGTTTCACATATTGACTCTAGAGATTTTATTGTAACGGATGATACCTTCGGAGCTGCATTTGTTGATTTTGAAAAAACCGATACCAATTTGCAAAATGTCAATCCAAACAAATCGGCTGTTTGTATACAAGGTGGCTTTATTGCTTCTACAGATAAAGGTATAATGAGCACATTAGGACGTGGTGGCTCTGACTACACCGCTGCGATTATGGGCGCAGCACTAAATGCCGACGAAGTAGAAATCTGGACAGATGTTGATGGTGTAATGACAGCCGACCCTAGAAAAGTAAAACGTGCATTTAGCTTAAATGAAATGACCTACGAAGAAGCTTTGGAAATGTCTCATTTTGGTGCTAAAGTCATTCATCCACCAACCATTCAACCATTATTAGAAAAAAACATTCCAATAAGAATTAGAAATACATTTCACCCCGAATTTCCAGGAACTTTTATTTCTAATGAGGTAGATGACAATCAAGCTGTAAAAGGCATTTCCTCAATCAACGACATTGCTCTATTAAATTTTCAAGGAAGTGGTTTAATTGGAGTTAGTGGAATGGCATCTAGGTTGTTCAAAGTATTGTCAACAAATGGGATCAACATCATTCTGATCACACAAGCTTCTTCAGAGCATTCTATTTCGTTTGCAATAAAACCAGAACAATCTGATCTTGCCTTAAAATCTATTGCACAAGAATTTGATGTAGAAATTAAGTCAGGAATTGTTGATATACCAGAAATCCAGAAAAATCTTTCCGTTGTTGCCTTAGTAGGTTCACAGATGAAAAAAACAGTGGGTATCTCTGGAAAGTTATTCAAAGCACTTGGCAATAATGGCATCAATGTATTTGCCATTGCTCAAGGTTCTTCTGAATTAAATATTTCAGTTGTTGTTGCAACAGAAGATGAAGCAAAAGCAATTAGCGTATTACACCAAGCATTTTTTACATCAGATATTAAAACTGTTAATATATTTTTAGTAGGAGTAGGATTAATCGGTTCCACCTTAATAGATCAAATCCAAAAACAAGCCTCTTATTTAAGAGAAAAAATGTTTTTGGAAATTAGATTGGTTGCAATTACGAACAGTCGCAATATGTTATTTGACATTGAAGGCATTTCATTCGAAGATTGCATTGAAAAATTGAACAGTGATGGAGAAAAGGCCGACCTAACTGTATATTTTGATAAAATGATTGAAATGAATCGCGCCAACTCAATCCTTGTTGATTGCACAGCAAGTCCAGCACCAGTAGCATTTTACCAAAATGTACTAAAAAATAGTATTGCAATAGTGACACCAAACAAAATTGCCAACTCTGGCTCATACGAAGATTATGCACTTTTAAAATCACTGTCTAAAAAACACAACACTTCTTTTTTATATGAAACAACAGTAGGAGCAGGATTGCCAATAATTTCAACAATGGAAGATTTATTAAGAAGTGGCGACCAAATCCTTGAGATAGAGGCTGTTCTATCAGGTTCCTTGTCTTTTATTTTCAATAATTTTAATGAAAAAAATACATTTTTAGAGGTTGTAAAACAGGCGCAGGAAAAGGGTTTTACAGAACCTGATCCAAGAATTGATTTAAGTGGCACAGATGTTGCACGAAAAGCTTTGATACTTGCACGAGAAATTGGTTTAAAAGTCGAAAAGTCGTCGATTGAAATAGAAAACATTCTACCACAATCATGTATTGATGCTCCTGATGTTCCGAGTTTTATGTCGGAGCTGAAAAAGCACAATGCTTACTTTACCGAAAAGCGACAAAAAGCAGCTAAACATGAAAAAGTTTTAAGAATGCTTGCTTCAATTAGCGACAAATCGATTTCTGTAAGTCTAAAAGAGGTAGGACCTGAAAACCCATTTTACAACTTATCTGGTAGTGACAATATGATTGTTTTTAAAACAAATAGGTACAACGATAGACCGTTGGTTGTCAAGGGTCCGGGAGCAGGAGCAGCTGTAACAGCTGCAGGAGTTTTTGCAGAAATTATAGGAATTGGAAACCAATTGGTTAATTAATAGTACAATAGTATAATGTTTAGAAATTAATAATCCTAAAATTTTGCTATTTCACTAAAATTCTGTAAAATACACATTATTTCAAAACATTATACACAAAATGTACTGTTGCTAAAATTATGGATAAAATTAGCGTTGGAGAATCGGGCGTAACCGCCTTTGCACCGGCAACCATTGGAAATGTATCCTGTGGTTTTGATTTGCTTGGATTGGCTGTAAATGAACCAGGAGATTATGTAAATGTCAACCTTAATTATGATAGAAAGGTTAATATTATCAGAATTGATGGGGATGGTGGTAAACTACCATTAGATGTTGACAAGAACACGGCTGGAATGGTCGTAAAAGCTTTGAAAAAACACATTCAAAAAAGTCGAGGTCTTGATATCATATTAAAGAAAGATTTGCCTATCTGTAGCGGAATGGGATCTAGTGCTGCGAGTGCTGTTGCTGCACTTGTTGCTGCCAATGAAATATATGGAAATAAATTAACCAAAGAAGAATTAATTCCTTTTGCCTTACAAGCAGAAGCCAAAGTTTCAGGATCTGTTCACGGTGACAATGCCCTACCCTGTCTACTCGGCGGCATTATTTTAATAACGGGTTACAAACCAAAATTGAAATATGTACGAATCCCTGTTCCAAAAAAGGTTTGGGTAACATTGGTACATCCAGATTTTGAAATTTCTACCGCAATGGCTAGAGACTTAATTCCTGAATCCTTGGAAATTAAAAAGGTCATTAAGCAAAATGCTTGTTTAGCTGGATTTATAGCGGGTTGCTACAGCAATAATCTTGATCTAATAAAAAATGGTTTAAAAGATTATATTGCAGAACCAAAAAGAGCCAAATTAATAAAATCTTTTCCACAAATGAAAATGGCTGTTGAAAAAATTGGTGGTTTTAATTTAGGGATTTCAGGTTCAGGACCCTCCGTTTTTTCCTTTACCTCAGACAAAAATATTGCAACAAAAGTTGGAAGAACAGTTCAAAAATTCTTTTATCAGAATAAAGTAAATTGTCAAATATATATTTCTAGAATTAATAAAGAAGGAGCAACTGTTGTAAAATCTGCTGCTAATAAAGTTTAGGTTTATTTCAACAACTGATAGCCTAATAAGGCAAAACCGTATGCCAAAATCAACATAAACACAAACTGGAAAATAACAAATTTCCACGAACCTGTTTCTTTTCGTACAATTGCCAATGTGCTCATACATTGCATAGCGAAAACGTAAAACAATAGCAGAGAAACAGATGTTGCTAAATTAAATCGAGGCTTTCCAGTAACAGGATTTTTTTCTTGTTGCAATCTTGCAATTATTGAACTTTCCTCTTCAGAGCCAATACTGTAAATTGATGCGAGGGTTCCTACGAAAACCTCACGTGCGGCAAAAGAACTTAAAAGCGCAATTCCTATTTTCCAATCATAGCCCAATGGTCGTATAGTTGGTTCAATGACTTTTCCCATATAACCTAGGTAGGAATACTCCAACTCTATTGATTCTTTAGAATGAGTGAAATTGCTTGGTGTAGCTTCTTGAGCGGTTTGAAATTGTTCGTTGATGTAGGTTTCATTGTGTGGGCTATTGGTAGCCAATATCCATAAAATAATAGAAATTCCCAAAATAATTTTTCCTGCTTGAACAACAAATGATTTTGTTTTTTGATAAACATTGATAAAAATATTATTCCAGTTTGGCATTCTAAAAACAGGCAATTCTAAAACCCAAAAAGGCTTAGAATCCACTTTTAGATTCCTATTAACGATCAAAGAAACAACCAATGTGGCAATGACACCCAATAAATACAATGACAGCAAAGCCAAGCCCTGAGCACCCCAAAAACTAGTAGAACTATTTGGAAAAATAATGGCGATTAAAATCGTATAGACGGGCAATCTCGCACTACATGTCATTAAAGGAGAAGCTAGAATAACCGTCAACCTTTCTTTTGGATCGGCGATAATACGTGTACTCATAATGGCAGGAATAGAACAAGCCCAACTTGACATTAAGGGAACTACGCTGTGTCCACTTAAACCAAATTTTCTTAAAAAAGCATCTGAAATAAAAGAGATTCGTGACAGATAACCTGTTTGTTCCAACAGTCCTAGTAGGAAAAAAAGAATAGCGATTTGTGGAATAAATATCACCACACCTCCAATACCAGGTATAATTGCATCTCCCAACAATTCACTAAGCCACGGAATGCCTATACTTGTTTTACACAAATCAGCCAATGAAGCAATGCCAGCATCAATCCAATCCATTGGATAACTTGACAGGCTAAAAACTGCTTGGAATAATAAAAACAGTATAATGACAAATGCAATCAATCCCCAAACAGGATGCAAAAGAATTTTATCCCATTTTTGAGCTGCATTTAATGGATTCGACGAATTTGTCGTATCAACACAATCTATAGCAATTGAGTTGATAACTTTCATTCTGGCATTGTAGTCTTCTTCCCAAAAACTCAATTCACGATCTGAGGAAACCAGTTGTTTGTAACTATTGTCATAATCCTCTTTCTCAAAATGGTCATATTGACTCAGGCAAAAAGTATTTGGAATGGTTCCTTCGTTATTGTCAAGAATCGAATGTAATTCCTCAATCCCCTGCCCTTTTTTAGAATTCATAATGACAACAGGGCAAGCCAATCTTTCTTGAAGTTTCTCCTTATCAATTTGAATATTGTTTCGTTCCAGTTCATCTTTAAAATTGACAACCAGTACTATTGGAATTTGCAAATCCGCAATTTGAGAAAACAATAAAAAACCATCTTTAAGCCGTGTGCCATTTACAACAAAAACAATCAAGCTATCATCAGATTTAAGCTTTAAAATTTGCTGTTTGGAAATTTTTTCTTCAGGTGAAGTAGTATCCAAAGACTGTAATCCAGGAAGATCAACAATCCTTTGATCTTTGTACTTTCCAGACTTTATCTCGACTGTAACACCCGCGTAATTCCCAACTTTCTGATTCAAACCTGTCAGCTTATTAAACAAACTGGTTTTTCCTGAATTGGGTTTCCCAACAAAATAAACCTCTCTCATTTCGCTTTGACCCATTCTATTTTTTGAAATTCTGTTTTGCGCAAAGACAACATTTTACCCATTATCGTCATATTTACAAGACTAGAGAAAGAAGGACTGTAATTGAGACTAAAGACAGAACCAATGGTTATATTATGCGCCAAAAGGAAAGCTTTAAACTCATCACTTCCATTTATTGCAACAATAATATTGCCTTCTATTTGCTGTTCATTTTTCTCCAATGCCTAAACCTATTTATTAACTTGATAATAAATCCCAAACATACTTAAATTTATGCTATATTGTATTACCTATAAGTAGGTATATTTTATCATCATAAGGAATGAGTTAAATTTATTATTTACATATTTAAATGCTTAAACATAAAAAAAGTGGGACGGCGAGTATCCTCTTCGATTCAATTGTCTCCCCGCTGTCCGTTGCAATGTATGGAATAAATTGGAACGGGTTTTGGTTGTTTTGGGAGACGCGATGAATCGCGTATTTACGAATTGCTTCGTTGCATATTCTTTCCCAATCATCTGTTCCAATTCATTCCATACATTTCCACTCGCATCGGGCGTAGTTTCGTATATCTAGCTGCGCTGTCGCCAATTTCGTCCTCCGCGCTTCCCTTGCTAAAAATGTTTCAATGCTATAATGCTTCAATGAAAAAATAGTTAAGTACACTGTAAATTAAATACTGTCGAGTTAATTTGAGTGAAATTTGGTCGAGTATAAGGCGGAGGTTATGAGCCATAGCCTAAGCTACGGCTGATGTTCTCCAACGAAGTACTCGATCAAATTTAGCCAAATTACCTGACAGTATTTATTTTACGGTGTACTAAATATATTAACGTGAGAATAAATTTAATTCAACTCCAAGTAGGGGAAATTCAATTTCATGCGGTTAGATAAATAGAAATTGTTTCTAAATTTGATATTTTCTATATTTTCAATAAAGTATATTTAATATACAAAAACACAACATATGAAGGCATCAATCATTTTAATTAGCATCTTACTTAGGGGCAAACCTTACGGTTGCCCAACATACAAAAAAGCGAGGGAAGCGCGGAAGATGAAATTAACGACGGAGAACCTAAATTTGCGAAAATACGCCCGATGCGAGTGAAAATGTATGGAATAAATTGGAACAGATGATTGGGAAAAACTTCACAACGAAGCAATAAGTAGAGACGTAGCATGCTACGTCTACACAGCGGGCTGAACCCGTTCCAATTTATTCCATATATTGCAACGGGCAGCGGGGAGACTACTAAATCAAAGAAGATACTCGCCGTCCAAAAAACAATTATGAACTATGAACCGAAACATTGGACCGTATGAATTACCAATTGAAAAAAAATACAACAAGACTTTGCCTATTAGCATTTGCAATTTTGGCAGGCATGCAAATTGGTTGCGGCACTTCGTTGCACAATGACAATCAACAAGTTGTTTTGGCAAAAAGTATTTGTACCATCACAGATAGCAATCCCTTACAGGGTTTTTTAGACGAAGCTTCTGGAATAGAAATCGACAAAAATGGTTTGCTTTGGGCTATCAACGATCAAGGAAACAGTAATGATGTTTTTTGTTTTGATTCTGACGGCATTTTATTAAAAAAAATAAAAATAGATGACAGCAAAAATATTGATTGGGAAGATTTAACATTAGACCAAAAAGACAATTTGTTTATTGGGAATTTTGGCAACAATGAAAATGACAGAAAAGATTTATCTATCTATAAAATAAAAGGCTTTTCTTCTACAGATAAAAACTATGTCAAATCGAAAAAAATAGAGTTTTCGTTTCAAAATCAAAAAAAATTTCCACCAAAAAAAGCCAAGATGCATTTTGACGTAGAAGCATTTTTTGCCTATAAAGATTCACTCTATTTATTTAGCAAAGATCGTTCTACGCCCTTTGAAGGCATCACCAATTTATACAAACTTCCAACAAAAAAAGGTGAGTATTAAGCTACTTTTTTATCAACTTTCTACACCTCACCTTATAGCTATGAAGGAAGAATTACATCAGCAGATATAAGTTCTGACGGATCAAAAGTAATTTTACTTGCTGAAGACGTTATTTATTATTTCACCGATTTCCAGTTTCCAGATATTTTTGGAGGAGTTATGGAACAAATTCCATTACCCATTCAACGCCAATTTGAAGGAGCTGTATTTGGAAAAGATGATGAAATATATTTAGTAAATGAAATAGCATATGGCGAAGCCGCGCATCTAATGAGAATTGATTTTTGTAAATAAACTTAGCCTGGCATCACTTTATAAGTTGGATCTTCCATAATGTTGACTTCAATCACTTTATCCGCATTTTTCAACAATTGTCTGCAATCCGCACTTAAATGACGAAGGTGAACTTTTTTACCTACTTTTAAATATCTTTCTGTGATTTTGTTCAATGCTTCAATTGCGCTCATATCATTGACTCTACTTTCTTTAAAATCAATGATTACTTCATCTGGATCATTTAGAATATCAAATTTTTCCGTAAAAACTGTCGTTGAGCCAAAGAAAAGTGGACCATATATTTCGTAATGCTTAACCCCATTTTCGTCAATGTGTTTTCTTGCACGAATTCGTTTGGCGCTTTCCCAAGCAAAAACCAAAGCAGAAATAACAACTCCAATTAAAACCGCTAAGGCTAAATTATGGAATACAACCGTTACCAACGCCACCAACATCCCTACAAAAATATCGTGCTTAGGCATTTTATTAATAATTCTAAGGCTAATCCACTCAAAGGTTCCAATTGCCACCATTATCATTAGACCAGTAAGGGCAGCCATTGGCATTTTTTCAATCAAACTACTGCCAAACATTACAAAGACCAACAACATTAAAGAAGCGACAATTCCTGAAAGTCTCGATCTTCCTCCGTTTGATATATTAATCAAACTTTGTCCAATCATTGCACAACCGCCCATTCCAGAGAAAAAGCCTGTTACTGTATTGGCCAAACCTTGCGCCACAGCTTCTCTATTACTTTGTCCTTTGGTTTCTGTAATCTCATCTACAAGATTCAAAGTCAATAAACTTTCGATCAAACCAACTCCCGCAACGATGGATGCAAAAGGCAATATTAAAAGAAAACTCTCTAAAGTATAAGGCAAATCAGGAATGTGGAAAGGTGGAAAACCACCCTTAATAGAAGCAATATCGCCCACGGTTGTTGTATTAATACCAAAAACAGTTACAATGCCAAAAACAGTAAGAATCGCCATAAGTGAAGAAGGAACAACTTTAGTTATTTTTGGAAAACCCCAAATAATAAACATCGTTAATGCCACCAACCCAAGCATAGTATACATAGATGTGCCAGTAAGCCATTGGTCAGTGCCAGCCATTTTAAATTGGTCCATTTGAGATAAGAAAATCACAATAGCTAAACCGTTTACAAAGCCAAACATTACGGGATGAGGGACGAGTCGAATAAATTTTCCCAATCGCAGAAAGCCAAATATCATTTGTATAATTCCAGCAAGCACAACAGTCGCAAAAATATATTCTACACCATGCGTTTTGGCTAAAGCAACAATAACAACTGCAACCGCGCCAGTTGCCCCCGAAATCATACCAGGACGACCACCAAAAATAGAGGTAATTAAACCCATAGAAAACGCAGCATAAAGACCAGTTAATGGCGATAAACCAGCAATTAGGGCAAATGCAATGGCTTCTGGCACCAAAGCCATTGCCACTGTAAGCCCTGATAAAACTTCTGTTTTGTAATCTACTTTATTTTGAAATTTGAATATATTTAAATACCGTTGCATTCTTGATTTTTTGTAAAAATAAAATTCAGTTCAGCCATAAATAATTGCCTATGCTTATGCACATACATTGACCAAACAAGTACAATTCTAATTGAAATGAAATAATTGGATTTTAAGAAGAGTTTGAGCTAGTGGTTCAAGTCTTAAAATCCTTGACACTCTAAACTTCGTCTTTTTCATCTGTTCTGCGTTAAAGAACCTTTCCTTTAGCTTTGGCTAAAGTCAAGAACCTTTACCTTGAACATGCAAAAAATACTTTGTTTATACTGTCAACTATTTAGGACTTGAACCACTAATGATTTATTCCATAAACATGCTTGTTTATAGGTTAATTCACTCTATTTCAGAAAGGAATAGAAAGGTGATTTATCAACTAGCTTTTTCGTTTCGGACGGCGAAGGTACTACTTTTTATCAAAGCATGTAACAAATAGTAGGAAAGTTGGATTTTAACTTCGTAAGATGATATTATGTATACAAATTAGAAATGAATTACTATGTCGTAGAGCGACTATGAACTAACTTGAAGGTCGTGGTTAAGCCAATGCAGAAGCATCTGCCACTAAAAATAATGATTGGAAAGATTTAACAAATAAAAATTTTGTTCATTCAATAATTTAATCTACATTTGCAACATAATAATAACAAATGAAATTTATCAGTTTACATCATCATCATTTTCATAATTGCGTTCAGGCGATCAGGAAATGATATGTGTAAAATCCAAACAAAAATATATCTAAACCCGTCTGAGTAAACTCAGACGGGTTTTTTTGTTTATCAAACCACCGTTTACTCAGGCAATATCATCATTATAATGAGTAAACTAAAAATAGCTATACAGAAAAGTGGAAGATTAAATGAGTCTTCTCTTAAACTTTTAAAAGATTGTGGAATTTCGATAAGTAATGGGAAGGATCAATTAAAGGTAACGGTTCCCAACTTTCCATTGGAAATATTGTATTTGCGTAATTCAGACATTCCTCAATATCTAGAAGATGGAGTCATTGATCTTGCCATTGTCGGAGAAAATTTGCTGATAGAAAAACAAAAAAATGTTCAAATTATTGAAAAATTGGGTTTTTCAAAGTGCAGAGTTTCTTTAGCCATTCCCAAAGATGAAGCAGATGAATCTCTTAACTATTTTCAAAATAAAAAGATAGCGACCTCCTACCCTAACACACTTAAAGCTTTCTTATCAAAGGAAGGAATAAAGGCAGATGTTCATGAAATTTCTGGCTCCGTTGAAATTGCTCCAAATATTGGATTGGCAGATGGAATTTGTGATATTGTAAGCACTGGAAGTACAATCTTCAAAAACGGATTGAAAGAAACGCAAATCATTCTAAAATCGGAAGCAGTATTGGCAGGTTCTAAAAAGTTGAGTGCAGAAAAACAAGCCATTGCAGATCAATTGTTGTTTAGGATGAAAACAGTTTTAAGAGCAAAAAAAAGCAAATACATCTTAATGAATGTTCCTAATTCAAAGATAGAAGAAGTAAGTAAAATTTTGCCTGTACTTAAAAGCCCGACTGTTTTACCATTGGCTGAAGAAGGATGGAGTTCAGTACATTCAGTAATAGAAGAAGATCAGTTTTGGTCTGTGATTGATGAATTAAAAAAAGTAGGCGCAGAAGGCATCTTAATTATTCCAATTGATAAAATGGTAGTTTAAGAAATAATGAAAAAAAAATTGTAAACATATTAATTTAACATTCCTAATGAAAATATATAAATATCCCAATAAAGAAAACTGGACAAAACTATCTAAAAGGCCTTCGATCAACAATTATGATCTAAACATCCTTGTCTTTGAAATACTGTCTGAAGTACAAAACAAAGGAGATGTTGTGCTCTTTAAATATGCTGAAAAATTTGACAAAGTAAGCATTGACAGTCTAAAAGTATCTGCTAGTGAAATGGAAGATGCCAATGCATTTATTTCACAAGAATTGAAAAGGGCAATATTGGTAGCAAAGGAAAACATCACAAAATTTCACCAATCGCAAGCAGATAAAGTTACCAAAATTGAAACGACAAAAGGTGTTCAATGTTGGAGAAAAAGTGTGGCAATTGAAAATGTCGGGCTTTATATCCCAGGAGGTTCAGCTCCTTTATTTTCTACAATACTAATGCTTGGCATTCCTGCTATTTTGGCTGGATGTAAAAATATTTTTCTTTGTACACCACCTGATAAAAATGGCAAAGTGAATCCTGCCATTTTATACACAGCGAATTTGATAGGAATCACTACCATTTTCAAAGTTGGCGGGGCACAAGCAATTGCTGCAATGGCATTTGGAACAGAGAGCATTCCGCAAGCAAATAAAATATTTGGTCCAGGAAATCAGTATGTCACAAAGGCAAAAGAGTTGGTACAAAATGCTGGAGTCGCCATTGATATGCCAGCAGGACCAAGTGAAGTTTTGATTATTGCAGACAAAACAGGTAAGCCAAGTTTCATTGCCGCAGATTTACTTTCGCAAGCAGAACACGGAGGCGATAGTCAGGTTATACTATTATCAGATGATGTTGAAATTTTAAATCAGTCCATTACTGAGTTAAACAAACAAATTGAGGACCTCCCAAGGAAGGAGATTGCAAAATGTGCGATTGAAAACAGCAGAGCCATTCTATTAAAAGATGTAGAGGAATGCTTCGATTTCAGCAATCAATATGCACCAGAGCACTTAATAATTGCTTCTGAAAATGCTGAAAATTATATTCAAAGTATAACAAATGCAGGTTCAGTTTTTCTAGGAAACTATAGTTGCGAAAGTGCTGGAGATTATGCAAGTGGAACCAATCACACTTTGCCAACAAACGGATTTGCTAAAAGTTACAGCGGTGTTTCCTTAGATAGTTTTGTGAAAAAAATTACCTTTCAGAATCTCAATAAAACAGGCATTAAAAACCTCGGTCCTACAATTGAAGTTATGGCGGAAGCTGAAGGACTTTTTGCACATAAAAATGCCGTTTCGCTTAGACTAAAGTTTTTAGCAAATGTTTAATCTTAACAAGATAATACGACCCAATATCTTGTCGCTAAAAGCTTACTCTAGTGCCAGAGATGAATACAAAGGCAGTTCAGGTGTCTTTTTGGATGCCAATGAAAATCCATTTGGCACATTGAATCGCTATCCTGATCCTTATCAACAGGAACTGAAGAAGAAACTATCTAGTCATAAAAGCATTGATTCTAATAATATTTTTATTGGAAATGGCAGTGATGAAGTTATTGATTTGAGTTTTAGAATTTTTTGTGAACCAGGAATAGATAAAGTTTTGACTTTTTCACCAAGTTACGGTATGTATGAGGTATCTGCCAATATCAATAATGTTGAAATTGTAAAGGTTCCGCTCAATGATGATTTTCAAATCAACTTAACGGAAACAGAGCAATATTTTAATGATCCAAACATAAAAATCATTTTCATTTGTTCGCCCAATAATCCAACAGGAAATATTATTGACGAAGATAGCATAACATACATTTTAAAAAATTTCAACGGATTGGTTTTTATAGATGAAGCTTATATTGATTTTAGCCCAACTGAATCTTGGGCATCCAAAATTGAATTTTATCCCAATCTTATCGTCAGTCAAACTTTCAGCAAGGCTTGGGGTTTGGCGGCGGCAAGGGTTGGAATTGCTTATGCAAATGCTAAAATACTAGCTTATTACAACAATGTAAAACCACCTTACAATGTTAGCAAGCTCAATCAACAAGCGGCAATAAATGCATTAGAAAATTCAGAACAGTATGAACAAAATAAACAGCTCCTTTTAGAGCAAAAAAAGTTTCTCGTTTCTGAATTATCCAACATTGATTCGATAAATAAAATCTATCCATCAGATGCAAATTTTATACTCATTGAAGTCGATGATGCAGATAAAATTTACCAAGAATTAATAGGTAAAAAAGTCATTGTGAGAAACAGGAATAAACTTGTAAAAAACTGTATTCGCATTTCAATAGGAACAGCAGAGGAGAATAGCAAATTCTTAACAGAACTTAAACAGGTTCTCAAAAAACTAACACTATGAAAAAAATACTTTTTATTGATCGGGATGGAACATTGGTCATTGAACCACCAGTAGATTACCAATTGGATAGTTTGGAAAAACTGGAATTTTATCCACAGGTTTTCCAATATCTTGCAAAAATAGTAAACGAATTAGATTTTGAATTGGTGATGGTCACCAATCAAGATGGCTTAGGTACGGATTCATTTCCAGAAGAAACTTTTTGGCCAGCTCAAAACAAAATCATCCAAGCATTCAAAAATGAAGGGATCGTCTTTTCTGAAATTTTAATAGACAAAAGCTTTCCTGAAGACAATGCGCCCACTCGTAAACCTAGAACTGGATTGCTGGCAGAATACATTCACGGACAATACGATTTAGAAAACTCTTTTGTCATCGGCGATAGAATGAGCGATATGGAATTAGCAAAAAATCTGGGAACGAAAAGCATTTACATAAGCAAAGAAAAAGTAGAAAATGTAGATTTATATACGGCAAATTGGGCTGAAATATATCAATTTCTCAAAGTCATTCCAAGAAGTGCAACTGTCATTCGTACCACAAAAGAAACAAATATAAAAGTTGAAATAAATCTTGACGGAGATGGTAAAAATTCCATAGATACTGGTTTAGGATTTTTTGATCATATGTTGGAACAAATTTCCAAACACGGAAACATCGACTTATTTGTAAAAGTAGATGGAGACTTAGAAATAGACGAACACCACACCATTGAAGATACTGCGCTTGCATTAGGAGAAACATTTTTGAAAGCATTGGGAACAAAAAAAGCAATAGAACGTTATGGATTTCTCTTGCCAATGGATGACTGTCTTGCACAAGTAGCAATAGACTTTGGAGGACGCTCTTGGCTGGTTTGGAATGCAGATTTCAAAAGAGAAAAGATTGGTGAAATGCCAACAGAAATGTTTATGCATTTTTTCAAATCGTTTTGTGACACGGCTAAATGCAATCTAAATATTACGGCAGACGGAGAAAATGAGCACCACAAAATAGAATCCATATTTAAGGCATTTGCAAAAGCCATAAGAAGTGCCGTTTCAAAAACAAGCGATTACTCTATACCTAGCACAAAAGGAATATTATGATCGCAATTATCAAATACAACGCTGGCAATATTGGTTCAGTAAAAAACGCGCTCAACAACCTGGGTTGTGAAAGCATTGTTACAAACGATATTAATAAAATTCAGAAAGCAGATAAAGTGATTTTTCCTGGTGTTGGCGAAGCAAGTTCAGCGATGAAGTATCTTAAAGACAAGCAGCTTGACACTACAATAACGGCACTCAAACAACCAACTTTAGGTATTTGTTTGGGCTTGCAATTGCTTTGTAAACACAGCGAAGAAGGCGACACAGACTGCTTAGGGATTTTTGAAAATACTGTGAAAAAATTTGAACCTAAAAAGAAAGTACCACATATCGGTTGGAATAATTTCGACTCAATTAAAGGATCGCTTTTTAATGAAATAGAACAACAAGATGATGTTTATTATGTGCATAGTTATTATGCTAATTTATCAGAACAAACAATAGCAACTTGTAAATACATCGAAACATTTAGCACAGCTATTCAATACAAAAATTTTTATGCTACCCAATTTCATCCTGAAAAATCTGCTGAAATTGGATTTAAAATACTTAAAAACTTTCTAGAATTATGAGAATTATTCCAGCCATAGACATCATTGAGGGTAAATGTGTTAGACTCACAAAAGGTGATTATACAACTAAAAAAATATACAACGACAACCCTGTAGAAGTCGCCAAAGAATTTGAAGACAACGGCATTAAATATTTACACGTAGTTGATCTTGATGGAGCAAAATCAAAACAAATTATTAACTACAAAATGCTAAATTCAATTTGTACAGAAACCAAACTCATCGTTGATTTTGGTGGTGGACTTAAAGCAGACAATGATTTAAAAATTGCATTTGATTCTGGTGCGAACCAAGTAACCATTGGAAGCATAGCGGTGAGTGATCCAAATTTGTTTATAAAATGGTTGACTCAATATGGTTCGGATAAAATAATTCTTGGAGCAGATTGTAAAAATAAAAAAATTGCGACCAACGGATGGATGAAAGAATCTGAGATAAATGTCATTGATTTCATAAATAAATTTGTTCAAAAAGGAATTCATTCTGTCATCTGTACAGACATTGCAAAAGATGGAATGTTGCTCGGTTCTGCCCACGATTTATACAAAGAAATACTCGCTCAAACGAAGGCTTCGCTTATTGCAAGCGGTGGTGTAAATTCAATACAAGATTTACGAGAATTGAAAAGCATTGGGTGCGAAGCGGCAATTATTGGCAAAGCGATCTACGAAAATAAAATCACTCTTAATAAATTGAAAACAATAACTTAAACCATTTGCCTTCATCTTTTCCCCTTATACTGCATCAGGAAAAGCATTCCGTAGCCCTGCTATACAATACTTCTCCTTCTTTGTATAAGGGAAAAATATTTTGGCAACTTGGTCTAACTTATTATTTTCACTTTACTTAAACAACTACAAAACTATGTTGAAGAAACGGATAATTCCTTGCTTGGATATTAAAAATGGCAGAACAGTAAAAGGCATAAACTTTGTCAATATCAAAGATGCTGGCGACCCTATAGAACTTGCTCGAAGGTACATTGTAGAAGGCGCGGACGAACTTGTCTTTTTAGACATAACGGCAACCATTGAAAATAGAAAAACACTGATTGAACTTGTGCAAAAAATAGCTCAAAACATTAATATTCCATTCACTGTTGGTGGTGGTATAAATTCAATTGAGGACGTTGAAAATTTAATCAATGCTGGTGCTGACAAGATCAGTATAAATTCGGCGGCAGTCAAAAATCCATCTTTGATTTCAGCAATCGCTAATGAATTTGGCAGTCAATGTGTGGTTGTTGCAATTGATACTAAGTTGATTGAGAACACTTGGAAAGTTTTTGTAAGCGGTGGAAGAATAGAAACCAAGTTAGAAACCGTTACTTGGGCGAAAGAAGTAGAAAATTTAGGAGCGGGCGAGTTGTTATTGACCTCTATGAATAATGATGGAACCAAAGCAGGTTTTGCCATTGAAATCACCGATGCCGTAAGCAAGGCTATCAATATTCCTGTCATCGCTTCTGGCGGAGCAGGAAAGATGGAGCACTTTAAATCTTTATTTGACGAATCTGAAGCAAGCGCAGGATTGGCTGCTAGCATTTTTCATTTTAATGAAATCCCAATACCCGTACTTAAACAATATTTACAAACAGAAAAAATTCCAGTTAGATGCATATAGAATTAGATTTTGATAAAGGTGATGGATTGATTCCAGTGATCATTCAAAACAGTGAAACACTACAAGTTTTGATGTTGGGTTATATGAACAAAGAAGCATTTGAAAAGACTAAGCTCGAAAAAAAAGTCGCTTTCTTTAGCAGAAGTAAAGGCAGATTATGGACAAAGGGAGAATCTTCTGAAAATTATTTATTGGTAAATAAAATCGCTGTGGATTGCGACAATGACACCATATTAATTTACGCCAATCCCAAAGGACCAACTTGCCATAAAGGCACTATAAGTTGCTTCGACGAAGAAACTTCTAAGGGTTTTGTTTACAAATTAGAAAACACCATTCATAGGAGAATCGATGATAATGTAGAATCTTCTTATACCAATAAATTATTCAAAAGAGGTATAAATAAAGTCGCTCAAAAAGTCGGTGAAGAAGCTGTAGAATTGGTCATTGAAGCAAAGGACAACGATATTGATTTATTTAAAAATGAAGCTGCGGACCTACTGTATCACTATCTTATTTTGCTTAAAGCCAAAGGAGTGAGATTGGAGGATGTGGAGCGGGTTTTAGAGGAACGGTCCAAGTAATGCGAGAATGCTTGAATGCGAGAATGCTTGAATGCGAGAATGCTTGAATGCTTGAATGCGAGAATGCTTGAATGCCTGAATGCTTAAATGCGAGAATGCTTGAATGCCTGAATGCTTGAATGCGAGAATGCTTGAATGCTTGAATGTTAGTTTTATCATATATTTTGCAAGATTACAAAGAAAGATTGCTTTTATGTTATTTGCGGATTTATGGTTGAGTAACTTTCAACTTACACATTGCATCATTAAATCATTAAATCATTGTAACATTCAGGCATTCAAGCATCAAATTTATTCCTTCAAAAATTTCACGGCAACCACATCATCATCGCTGCTAATTTTTGCAAAATAGAATCCTGTCTTAAAGAGTTCTGCATTTATGGAAAATTGATTTATTCCAATAGAAACATTTTCTACATTGGAATAAATCAGTTTGCCTGACACGTCGTAAACATCTATTCCAATTTTGGTATTTTTATCAGAAACAAACATTAGATTGATTTTATCAGAAACTGGGTTTGGATAGACATTGATTTTTCCAAAACCCTCTTGGACGGTAGAAACTCCAACTTTATTGCATTCACTGCTTCCTTCTATATATTCAAAACAATGTGTTTTAGTTGAAACCTCTGCACAAAATGACTCTCCAGTAACAACTGGAAGTTCTGTTCTCAAAATACATAGAAATGTATCAATATCAAATTCTATAGAATCTGTAGGTTCTTCACATACTGAATAGCGAATATTGTTAATCGTTTTTTCGATAAATTCAACAAAATTCTCATTGCCATTAAAGCATTCATAATCATCACAAGTTTCTGAATAAACAATACATAGTATTGAATTATTTGTGAACTTATCCAAAACATCTTGGTCGTAACCAAAACCTGTCATACAATATTCACCATAAGGTGCTCGCTCGCCATTTGCTAAAATATAATCCCAGGTTCCGTCAAAGCTTGCTCCTACAATCGGTCTTTTTCCCTCTTCTTCTGGACCTGTTATTATATAGGCATAATTGGGAAATCCTTCCATCTCTTCAACAAAACCTTCCACCAACATATCTTCAGCATTACAAACACTTGAGTCGATTGGATTAAATAAAATTACTTCAGTAGTTGGATAATTTGGTATTCCTGCCAATTGATTTTCGCAATACACATCCACACAGGTACTCGAAAAAGCATCATTGCTAGGATTAATATCTATTCTGTTTGAATTAATAACAATGTATTCACTATCCATAAATAAGGTATCCATTCCAAAGACCAAAAAAGTGTCCGTTCCAAGTAAAATTGAATCATTAGAAATAAATAAGGCTCATAAAAGGATTTAGTGGAAACGTTGTTGGTCTTTGGCTATTTATTGGGTGGCTATTGGCTATTGGCTGTTGGCTATTGGTCAAAAGCTAAAAGCTTTTCCACTAAATTCCTCCCTGAACCATAAATAAATATTCTTCACCAATGTAGATGGTATCTGTTCCAATAATAATGGCATCGTCATTTACAATAATTTCAGTAACAGGATTATTAATTTCAGTTAGTTGAAAGCAAAAGGATTCCTCTGTAATTGATGCACAGGGATCATATCCAATTATTATTGGAAGATTTTTAAGGTAATTATTTAAAAAACTATCTATATTAATCTTTGTATTTTCATCACATATTAATGAATCAGTTGCATTATAAGTATCTATCAAACCTTCTAAGGTGTAAGGATCATTGAATGGGCAATTATTATCCTCAAAACATTGGCAAAAAAGAGTGCTGGCAATAAAATTATTTCCTACTGCTATTACATCATCAGCGTCATAGCCAAAACCAGTAAAACAATATTCTCCTTCTGGCATAATATTCCCACCAATATCTTGTAAATCCCACAAACCATTATTAGTAAATCCAACGATCGGATTTATTCCATTTTCCAATGGTCCAGTTATCAAATAGCCATAGTCATCAAATCCAACTGGTTCTTCTTGAAATGAAGTAATTTCAATTTCATAGTTATTTATAGGTATACCGTCAAATTCATCATAATAAACAGTATCAACATTTGGCCAATTGGGAATCCCTGCACTTAGACCACCACAACTTTGAGTTTCACCTTCACTAACTTCAAAACAAAATGATTCTTCTGTTGTCAACATACAAGGTTCATATCCTATCGCAATTGGAAATAAATCTCGGAAAAGGCATAGCATTGTATCAATCGTGTAAACAGTCTGTACTTCACAAATCGAATTTACCTTTTCATTTAGTAAATTCACTAGTTGATGAAGCGAGTCCACTCCCTCTCCACAATTTTCATCAGGACTACATTGACACAATATTGCCTCTATAATAATATTATTTAAATAGGCATCTAAGTCTTCTTGATTGTATGCCAAACCCGTCAAACAGTATTCACCCTCTTCCACTACCTGACCAACTTCACCCTTAAAATCCCAAGTCCCATCATATGTTACTCCAACAATAGGACGTATTTCATTTTCAACTGGACCAGTAATAAAATAGGCATAATTTGTGAACCCATTTGGCTCAACCAAAAAAGAAGTAATTTCTAAATCGTTGGCATTAATTGGCATTCCAGTAACAGGATCAAATTCAATTTCTCCAACATCTGGCCAATTGGGAGTTCCCGCTGTAAAGGAAGCATCACAAGATTGATCTTCACATCTACTACCGAAATAGTCTTGTGCATTTATTTCACTATTAAATAATAATAAAACAATTAAGCACGTCAAAAAATTAAAAATTCTAATATTCAATTTAATATTATTTACATTTTACAGCATTGAAGCATTCGAGCATTGAAGCATTCGAGCATTCAGGCATTCAGGCATTCGAGCATTCGAGCATTCAGGCATTAAACCTAGTCCTTCAAAAATTTCACAGCAACTACATCTTTTTCAGAACTAATTTTAGCATAATAAAAACCGCTGTTCCAAGAATTTGCATTTACATCAAACTGATTTAAACCAACGTATGCTTGTTCCTTGCTTGATTGAACCAACTTACCAGTAATATCATAAACATCAATAGTCAACATTGCATTTATATCAGAAGCAAATTCCAGCTTAGCAGCACTAGAAATAGGATTTGGGTAAATATTTACTGTTCCGAAATTGTCTTTTATACTTGAAATTCCAACAGAACAATTACACGATTCTTCTGGAAGTTCCGCATATTCTACACAATAAGTTTGTGGCGCGACTGCAACACATATATCTGGCACTAATGGCTCAACGACCTTCCTCAAAATGCAAAGTACTGTATCAATATCATAAATCACATCACTTTCAGGACAAATAGAATTATCATTATTGACAATTATATCCATAATTTCTTCTAAATCTTCATCACCTTTTACACACGGCTGTTCTTCTTCAGCGTAACACTGACAAACAACACCTACGAAAATAAAATTGTCAGCCAAAGCATCTATATCACCTTGATAATAACCAAAGCCAGTAAAACAATAACTTCCATAAGGTCTCCCTTCAATACCATCTAATCCAAAATCCCAAGTTCCATCATACGTAACCCCTACTATCGGTCTTTTATCTTGAATTGGATCAATAGGACCTGTTACAACATAGGCATAATTATCAAATCCAACAAAAGGAGAACTTGGGGCAAAACCGTCTATTATCATATCATCCATATTGCAAATACTCTCTGTACATGGATTATACCAAATAGTATCTACATCTGGATAGTTGGGAATACCAGCAGATTCACCATCACAGTTTTCATCAGGACATTTAGTATCCCAATATTGTGCATTCACACTATTAAAGCATGTAAATAGAAAGAATCCAGTCAAAAACAATTTTAAAGTCTTCATATATAAGATTTTATTTCTTATAAATGTCAAACGATAATAATGATCCTATTCAAACAAAAAAAGCTCTTTATTAATGCAGTTAAACTACATTAATAAAGAGCTTCTATATTTTAATATTTGAGTGGAAAGCATAGTAAACATTTGACACTTATAAAGAGTGAATAATATTCTAATTGTTTGTCTACCGATGCCCTTCCCAAGATCACCGAGGAATGTTGAATTCAACATCCTTAAGGAACAGTTGTTTTTGAGCTGTTCCTAAACACAATCAAGAAATATTTGTATCAAATATTTATCTTAAAAGGTTAGAAAGCTGAATCTGCTATCACAGATTCAGGCTATGTTATTTTTTATAAGTACTTAGACATAAATAATCTAATGATTCAAAATAAATATTTTTTGATTTGCTAGAAAAAAAAGTCAAGCATAGCAGGGCTACGGTTTATTTTTTTGACGACGGAAATCAGAAAAAGATAATTTTTGAATGTTAGATTATTTTTGTCTGAGTACTTAAAAGATTGAACATTAAAAAATGTCAATAATCTAAAAATGGCTCAAACCTAATTAGAGCCACAAAAATGGATTAGTGATTAACGATCATTCTCTTTGTGATGACTTCTTTGCCATCGTCTAATTTTATAAAATAGTATCCTTGATTCCAATCACTTACATCAATTCTATATTCGTTTGTACCTGGCTCTGCAAGGTAACCATCCCCATAAATTCTTTGACCAGTTAAATTATAAATTTCAACATTAACAAAATCGTGTTCACCTGCATTGAAAACCACCGTTGCCTCATTGATAACAGGGTTTGGATAGATACCTTCAAATCCCAAAAAGCTATAATCAGAAATAGCATCAATGACACCTACCGAACCTTCCTTCCCTGCATACTCAACACAGTAAGTATTTGAAGAAACCATTACACAAGGTGTGTATTGTAATAAAATTGAAATTTGATCTCTCAAAATAACAAGAACCGTATCTATATCATAAACTGTTGGATTATCTGGATCATCTTCACAGATACTCTCTTCAAGATTTACCAAACAATCTAAAATTTCATCTAATTTTTCACCCCCTTGCACACATTCAGAACCTGGTGGTGAACATTGGTTTAGCACGCCTCTAGCGATAAAATTGTCTGTAATAGCATCCATATCTGCTTGATTATAACCAAATCCCGTAAAACAATACTCTCCAAATGGCCTTGGCTCTAAATCCGTTTGTCCAAAATTCCAAACTCCATCATAAGTTACCCCAACAATTGGTCTTTTATCTTGAAACGCAGGCGGACCAGTAATTACAAAAGCATAATCTGTAAAACCTGATTGACCAATAGTAGAAAGATCAATCGCAAGTTCACTTATATCTGGCGTAAACTCCTCTGTATCGGGATCAAAAGATATTGTTTCAATGTTTGAATATTGAGGCATTCCAGCTGTTGCGCCCTCATCACACTCCTCAAATGGGTCATTTTGTCCAAACGCTGAGAAAGAAAATATAAAAAAGAATAGGGTAATTATTTGTATTTTTTGCTGCATAATTATTATTTTAATGTTCTAATGCTATCTTTGGAACACAAGATACAAAAAAACTACTGGATTAAACATTGATTTTGTTAAAAAAAATTAGTTTAATGATTAAGACACTAACCAAACTGTTAACTATAGCATTTCTGCTTATTTTTAGCCTAGAAATGCATAGTCAAAACGCCACCGTAAATGGGGTGATTTTAGAAGAGGGTGATGGGAGCAATTTGACCATTCCGTTTGTAAACATAACCTATAAGATAGATGGCGAACAAGAAGGAACCACCTCTGACATTGATGGAAAATACTCCATTAGCATCCCTCCCGGTACACACGAATTAACTTTTAGTTTTATTGGATTTCAAAGCCAAACTCAATCAATAACAGTCTCTAAAGGCGAAACGTTAAATTTAGACGTTACGTTGGCTGAAGTTGCATCTTTATTAGATGAAATTACTGTAACTTCAAAAAAGTACGAATCCTCTATAGCGGAAGAAACTTCGTCTATTGAAGTTATTGGTACCAAATTAATTGAACAAGCAGGAAATGTAACTTTAGACCAAAGTATTGAAAAAGTGCCTGGTGTCAATGTCGTTGACGGACAAGCAAATATTAGGGGTGGTAGTGGCTATTCTTATGGTGCTGGTTCTAGAGTTTTATTGTTGTATGATGACATGCCTATTGCCTCTGGTGATGCTGGCTTCCCTGATTGGGACTACATTCCTTTGGAAATCACAGAGCAAGTTGAAGTGATAAAAGGAGCTGCGTCTACACTTTATGGTTCTTCTGCATTAAATGGGGTAATCAATGTAAGACCTGCTTATGCGAAAAAAGAACCGCTGACAAATTTCTCTTTTGTAACTGGTATTTATCAAAATCCAAGAGACCGTTTCGAAATAGATTTTGATACAAGACCAAATGGAAGAGCGGAAGCTAATGGAACCACTAGATTTGAACTGAATGATGATGGTACTGTTACTTTCACCGATGTTGATGAAGCTAAAAATGAGGAGGCTCGTAGCAAAAGAAAAGACTGGTGGAACAATCTTGGCTCTTTTGAATTGCCTGTTGCAACAGATACTACTCCAGGACCTAACGCTACAGATTCTAGTTTTCTAGATAGTAGAAATCGAAGAAAAAACTTTTGGGGCAATTCATATCAACCTGGATTTTCACAAGTTGCAGCAAGTCATCGTAGAAAAATAAAGCAATGGGATATTGTAGCTGGTGGAAATTTGTATACCAGAAATACTTGGAGACAAGGAAATTATCAGAGAAGAGCGAGATTTAATGCAGGGTTAAGATATAGATTCAAAAAGTTTGAAGGTCTCTCGGCTGGTATTAATGTCAACTCTCAGTTTTCCAATACTGGTACTTTCTTTTTATGGCAAGGAGATGGCAACGAAGCATATGTTCCTTGGGAAGCTATTACACCACTTACCAATGACAGAGTCATGTTCAATATAGATCCGTTTGTAAAATACATTGGAAAAAATCAAACCACACACCAGCTAAGAGCAAGGTATGTAAAAAGAGATAACATAACACAAACCAACCAAAGCATTAAATCCGATCAAATTTATAGTGAATACCAATTTTTCAAGAGATTTGTTAGTTGGGGAGCAAACCTTACTGGTGGGGTTGTTTACCAATGGGCTGAAACAGATGCAGAGCTTTATGATGGAAATTACTATTCCAACAATGCTGGAATTTACGCACAATTAGAGAAAGATTTCTTTGAAGAAAAATTAAATCTTATTGCTGGAGCTAGGTACGAGATAAACAGAGTTGGTGAGGTTGATTCTACAAGTGAAAATGATAACTGGGAAGCAAAACCTGTCTTTAGAATAGGGGCAAACTATGAGTTAGTAAAAGATATTACTTACATCAGATCAAGTTTTGGTCAAGGCTACAGATTTCCTACCATTGCAGAGAAATTTGTTAGAACTGATTTGGGAGGCCTACAAATTGCAGGAAATCCTGCACTAGGATCTGAAACAGGATGGAGTAGTGAAATTGGAATTAAACAGGGTTTAAAAATAGGAAAATGGCTGGGTTATGCTGATGCTGCTTATTTCTGGACGGAATACCAAGATATGATGGAATTTGGGATCGGTGATACGCCAGATGGTTTTGGTTTTATTACTTCCAATACAGGCGATACAAAAATTTCGGGTTATGAAGCTTCTGTTGCAGGTAAAGGTCAGCTTGGCCCTATTGAAATGGGTATATTAACTGGATATACTTATATTGATCCGAGTTACAAGGAATTTGAAGTGATTTATCAAAAAGACAATGAAGGAGAATTTGTCTTGGATCAAAATCGTGAAAAAATTCCCATAGGAAACACTGCAGGGTCTTCTGATTATACCAGTAATGTTCTAAAATATCGTTTTAGACATACTTTTAAATCCGATATTCAATTAAAGTATAAGAAGGTTTCTTTAGGTGGATCTTATCAGTACAATAGTTTTATGGAAGCTATTGATGATTTATTTATTTCTTCACTTCCACTTGAAATTGGTGAATATAGAGCTGAAAACAATAAAGGCGAAGGGGTCTTAGATGCTCGTGTTATGTTTGATGTCAATGAGAATTATTCTATTACATTCATTGTAAACAATGTTTTGAATAATGAATACACAATCCGCCCTGCATTGATAGAACCACCAAGACATTTTACTTTTAAATTAAGTGCTAAATTGTAAATTTAAATTACAATATAAATAAAAAAAGGGACGCAAAAATTTGCGTCCCTTTTTTTCATCTTTACTGCATTTATTTCCTTCCAAAATCCGCAGGAATTTCTCCCCAAGCTTTGGTTTCCCATTTTAAAATTTCATTCTCGTAAGTATTATTCTTGAGCCAAGTTTCGCCTCTCTTTATCAGATCAAAAAGCTTTGCATTGCTTCGTGTCTTTTTTAGGGTTGTGTTGCAATAGGCAGTCCTCACCCACTTCATCGCCGTTCGACTATCTGAATATATTGGCAGCTTACTGTTATGCTTTTTTAAAAATGCCAAACCGTGAACCAACGCTAAAAATTCTCCTACATTATTGGTTCCTTCGGGAAACGGTCCTTGTCTAAAGACAACCTGCTTGGTAGCAGTTTCCACTCCTTGATATTCCATTAATTGAGAACCTGCACTGCTACATGCTGCATCCACAGAAAGGCTTTTCCAAACAGGTGTTCCCAACTTCGCCAACTCCTCTTTAGACAATCCAGAATCCATCTTATCTTTTCCAGCAAACTCCCAATAATTTCCTTGATAAGCTTCTTCGGCAAGTTCTTTTGACTTAAAAGATTTATATTCTGCGCCAGTAAATCCTTGCACATTTTTCTTGCATTCATTCCAAGAAGAAAATATCCCCGTTTGGTGTCCTCGCCAGATTACATAGTATTTTTTTTGCTTTGCCATTCTCTTTATATTTTCAACACAAAGAAAAAATGTAAGAATGCATGAATGCGAGAATGCATGAATATTTACTACTGCTATTTCCACAATTTTCTAATGTGCTTGTTTCTTGTTTGTAATGTTTTGTAAAGATAGGAAAAATGCGAGAATGCAGGAATGCGAGAATGCAAGAATATTTACTACTGCTATTTCCACAATTTTCTAATGTACTTGTTTCTTGTTTGTAATGTTTTGTAAAGATAGGAAAAATGCGAGAATGTATGAATGCGAGAATGCAAGAATATTTACTACTGCTATTTCCACAATTTTCTAATGTGCTTGTTTCTTGTTTGTAATGTTTTGTAAAGATAGGAAAAATGCGAGAAAGTGAGAATCATTGAATGACCGAATGAAACATTGGAACATTAAAAAAAGCAAGGGAAGCGCAGAGGATGAACTTAACGACAGAGAGGCTAAATTTGCGAAAATACGCCCGATGCGAGTGGAAATGTATGGAATGAATTGGAATGGACGGTTGGGGAAAATTCACGACGAAGCAATCCGTACAGATGTAATTTATTACGTCTCCACAGCGGGCTAAAATCCGTTCCAATTCATTCCATACATTGCAGCGGGCAGCGGGGAGACTACTGGATCAAAGATTATACTCGCCGTCCACTTTCGAGTAGTTCTGGACAACTTTACTAATTTTGAGCAAATTGTTTATTTCTCGCAATATAAATATGGTTTGGTTGTGGCTAACCTCAGGCAACGTTAGGAGCCTTTAAAAATATTGATGTTTTGGTATTAAAAAATTCTCGCATTCTTGCATTCTTGCATTCTCGCATTCTCGCATTCTTGCATTCTTGCATTCTTGCATTCTTGCATTCTTGCATTCTTGCATTTTCGCATTTTCGCATTTTCGCATTCTCGCATTCTCACATTCTCACATTCTTGCATTCTTGCATTCTTGCATTCTTGCATTCTTGCATTTTCGCATTCTCACATTCTTGCATTAATTTCCTTATCTTTGGGCAAAAATTTTAATGTCAGGAAACAGTTTTGGTAAAATTTTTAAAATCACTACTTTTGGTGAATCACATGGCGTGGGAATTGGCGTGATAATAGATGGCTGTCCAGCAGGCTTAGCCATTTCAGAAGAAGATATTCAAGTCGAATTGGATAGAAGAAAACCAGGGCAATCCAATATTGTGACGCAACGCAAGGAAGCAGATATTGCCAAGATTCAATCGGGCGTTTTTGAGGGAATTACAACGGGCACACCCATTTCAATCTATATAAAAAATAAAGATCAACATTCGGCTGATTATGAGCATATAAAAAGCAAATATCGACCTTCACATGCCGACTATGTTTACGATAAAAAATATGGGATAAGAGATTATCGCGGAGGTGGCAGATCCTCGGCAAGAGAAACAGCGGCTCGTGTTGCGGCAGGAGCCATTGCCAAAAAAATATTGCTGCAAAATGGAATAAAAACAACCGCTTTTGTCACACAAGTTGGAAAACTGAAATTGGACAAACATTACAAAGACTGTGATTTTTCTGAAATCGAAAAAAACATCGTCAGGGTTCCCGACCTAGCTTTGGCAGCCGAAATGATTGATTATATCAAAAAAATAAGAAAAGAAGGAAATACAGTTGGCGGTAGAATTGCTTGTGTGATAGAAAATTGTCCTGTTGGATTGGGACAACCTGTTTTTGACAAATTGCATGCCGATCTTGGTAAGGCAATGTTGAGCATCAATGCTGTTAAAGGCTTTGAATACGGATCGGGATTTGAAGGAACCGAAATGCTCGGATCAGAACACAATGATGTTTTTGAAAATGTGGACGGAAAAATCATTACACAAACCAATAATTCTGGCGGAATTTTAGGAGGCATTAGCAACGGAATGGACATATATTTCAATGTGGCTTTTAAACCAGTGGCTACAATTATGAGAGATCAAGATTCAGTAGACAACACAGGGATAAAAACTACCGTAAAAGGTAAGGGCAGACATGATCCATGTGTGGTTCCAAGAGCGGTTCCAATCGTGGAATCAATGGCTGCTTTGGTATTGGTAGATCATTTTTTAAGAGCAAAATCAGAAAAATTATCAAAGAATTTGTAATGATACGTAACATAAGGAACTAAATCCGTCAGAAATTTAGTTATTTCTCGTGTATACAATGCGAAAACAAGAAGTTAAGCCCACAATATTGATAAGTATCACTACAATTAATTATTTTTGCAAATGTTTATAAAACAGGGGTTTACTGTCTATAAACAAATATTCATAAATTTAAACGCTATAATTATCACACCATGATAGAGAACTTCCTAAAAGTAAAAGAGTATTTAACAGAACTATCTCTTCCAATTTCACAGGAAAACGAAGCAGATCACTACTTTGTAATCAATGATGATGACAATGGAATCCAAAATATGGCCATCTATGTTGAAGATCCGATTGTTGTTATTGAGCAATTTTTATTTGAAGTAAAAAAGCCAACCACTGAAATGTTAATCGACATTTTGAAAAAAAATAGAGATATCATTCACGGAGCAATGGTTTTGGATGGTACTGGACAAAAAGTATTGTTTAGAGACACTTTACAATCTGAAAACTTAGATTTAAATGAACTAGAAGCCTCTATTAATGCGTTGTCTATGTTGTTGAGTGAATACTCAGAGCAGATCATTGCGATGGCAAAAGCTTAGTTTCTTCTTAACCATATTTCATTTCAAAAAATAAAAAAAACTCAATAACAGATGAATATATTTAAACGAATTTTCAGACTTTTCTGGGCAGAAACCAACAATGCAATTGAAAAATTGGAGGAGCCTATTAAAATGACGGAGCAAGGTATCCGCGACCTTAAAAAAGATCTTAGCAAAAGTGTTGAAGGATTGGCAAGTGTAAAAGCTATGGCTATCAAAGCTGGCAGAAATCATGAAAAATATGCAACTGCTGCAAAAGATTACGAAAGAAAAGCGATGTTGCTTTTAGGAAAAGCTCAAGATGGATCAATGGATGCTGCGGAAGCTGACCGTTTGGCTAAAGAGGCTTTATCTAGAAAAATTGAAAACGAAAAATTAGCTGCTCAAGCTGGTGTAGAAAGTCAAAAAATGCAACAAAATGTTGACGCTATGCAAGGCAAGGTTTCCAAATTGAGATCTAACATCAACGGTTGGGAAAACGAGCTTAAAACTTTGAAATCTAGAGTTAAAGTGAGCGAGGCTTCAGAAAATTTAAACAAACAGCTTTCGAATGTAGATTCTAGCAGCACCGTTGCAATGTTGGAAAGAATGAAGGAAAAAGTGGACCAACAAGAAGCAATGGCGGAATCTTACGAGCAAATCGCTGAAACTTCAAATGTAGATGCTGAAATCGACTTGGCATTGGATCAAATTGATACAAATGTAGAGGATTCATTGTTGCAGTTGAAAGCAAAAATGGAAGGCGGCGATAAGCCAGAGGCTTAAATTATGAGTTATGAATTATGGGTTATGAATTGCTTGTGCTATTCGCAACCCATAATTCGCAACTTATTACTTCCAACCCATAATTCGCAACTTTTAATTCCAACCCATAATTTCGCAACTCGTAACTCATAACTTAGTATTTCGATCCGCTAAGCACAAACTCACCTGGTAATCTTTTTCCTTAAAACCTAGATTTTTATAAATATCCAAAGCGTGGTAACCTTCTACCGCAACAATCACCAAATAATCTAGACTTTGAAAATATTTTTTCATCATTGTATAAATCAAGGTCGTACAAATTCCTTTTCTCCGATGCTTCGTTCGAGTGACAACCGTTTGAAAACGCCCTACTCTATCTTCAAAATACATTCCTGCTGAGGCAAGCAATTCGTCATTTATAAATGCACCATAAAAATTCCCTTTGCCTTTCTCATGCATTTTTAGATATTTCGCCATCTTTCTTTCAATATAAACAGTAAAACCGTCTTCTGTAGAACCAGGTTCTCTTTCTGAAATTTCCAATTCCAGCCACTTTTCCCAATCTGATTTACTCTCAAACGCTCTGATTTCAACTTCCTCATTTAACCTTTTAGGTACAATCAAATCATCTTTATAAGCAACCAAAGACAAACAAACTTCATATTTATAACCTGCTTTTGTAAACTCAGAATAATCTTCTTTGGACAGATCAGTCCAACAAAAATTATAGTGTTGTGTCTCTTTAGAATCCGCAAAATTTTCGTCAAACTGCTTCTCTAAATGCAATCGCTGATCGCTTTTGGGCGCATTTTTCAGCAACAAATAATTTCCAAAATAAAAGGTTGGGTTATCGGGTGTTTGCACCAAAATATATTCTTCAAAATCGGACACCATTCCGCCTTCTTTCAGAAAAAAGAAATCCGTTTTGAAACAAAAATTATCAATCATGGTTGTTTTGTTTTAATGTTGTTTTGACCAATCAGCAAACATCTTCAATCGTTCAGTAATTGTTCATTTTCATAAATTCCTGCATTTGTCCGTTGTTGTGAGGCACAGAATATATGAGGCACAGAATATATGATGCACAGAATATATGATGCACAGAATACACGAGGGAGACAAGGCATGCCTTGTCTCTACATCCACACATATTACAATCATCGCTCCGACCAATCAGCAAACAGATCCGATTGTTCGTCAGCATTCATTGGTCCATTTTCGTACATCCCTGCATTTGTCCGTTGTCGCAATGCTTCGTATAAACTTACGGCACAGGCAACACTGATGTTCAAACTTTGTATCAAACCGTATTGGGGAATGATGAAATTGCCATCTGACCTGTCCAAAGCATCTTCTGTAACGCCGTCTTTTTCATTTCCAAAAACCAATGCAACAGATGCCGCCAAATCCAAGTCATGTAAAGATTTCGATGTTGTGCTTAAATGTGTAGAATAAATTTTATCGTATTTCGCACGAACCGTAGCAAAACACTCATTAATGTCCGTAAATTTGTGAATATCTAGCCATTTTGTGGCACTTGCAGAACTTTTTTTACCCAATCGTTCAGCTGTGTATTTATTAGAATCCAATATGTATACTTCTTTCACGCCCACTGCATCACAAGACCGCAAACAAGCGGCTATGTTGTGTGGATCGTCTATATTTTCCATTATAATGGTCAAGTTTGACTGCTTAGTAGCAATCACTTTTTTCAATTTCTCTTCGCGTTCTGGAGTCATTTCACATTCTTTAATATTTTCAATGCGAATTTAATTGTATTTTCGTTATTCATTAGATTAAAACACCTAATAATTAGGCTCATGGAGGAATTTAGTGGAAAAGCTTTTGGTTTTTGGCTCTTGGCTTTTAGCTATTGGCTTTTTAGCTATTGGCTTTTAGCTATTGGCTTTTGACCAACAGCCAATAGCCAACAGCCAGCAGCGTTTCCACTAAATCCCTTCATGAGCCAATAATTACAATCTAAGACCATTTTTTGCAACCGACTTTTTCATTGATCTATATTAATGCTATTAAAAAAAATTGACACCCTCTTACTAAAATCCTTTATTGGACCGTTTTTCATAACGTTCTTCATTGCCTTATTTGTGTTCATCATGCAGTTTTTCTGGAAATACATTGATGAAATGGCGGGGAAAGGAATCGAATTATCAATCATTCTCGAATTGATCTTTTATCTATCGGCGACATTGGTTCCAATGGTGCTGCCCTTGGCAATTTTACTTGCCTCCATCATCACATTTGGCAACTTGGGAGAACATTATGAACTGGTTGCACTAAAATCTGCGGGTGTTTCTTTGAGAAGGTTTTTAACGCCCTTGTTTATTTTCGTGGTTTTCCTTTCATTTGTTGCTTTTTATTTTTCAAATACCGTTTTACCAGCCGCTACTTTAAAATACGGAACACTGCTTTACTCCGTCCGAAAACAACGTCCTGCTTTAAACATTCAGGAAAATGTTTTTTACGATGAGTTGCAAGGTTATACGATCAAAATCGCCAAGAAAGCACCTGATAATATGACCATTTATGATGTGATGATTTGGGATAATTCCTCGGGAAATATCGGTAAAAAAACCATCATTGCACAGAAGGGTGAAATGTATTCTACCCCCAATGACAGCTTTTTGGTATTCAATTTATACGACGGCTGGCAACATGAAGATTTGGACAAACCACCCAAAAAAGACGAAGAAAAAAAACATGAACACGTAAGAACCTATTTTAATGAGTTACAAGTTGTGATGGACATCAGCGGATTTGGATTTGAAAAAAAGGACGAAATGTTTTTCAAAAAAAGCCCCAAAGTTCAAGGTATTTCACGCCTCAGAACCTCTTTGGATACATTAAACATTAAACGTTCTAAAATTCCGCTAGATCTTTTATCAAGAATAAAGCCTTTCTATAAAAATACAGACATAAGCGAAGACACAACAGTTGTAGACAGCAGCTTTCTGGCTCGGCTAGATATGGAATTGATAAATGCAATAGATCATCCTAAACTATTCAAAGAAGAAGTGCGCAAAAAATCCAATGAATCCATTAAAAGCATTCAGGGCTATGTAAAATGGGAAAAAGATCAATACAGTAGCAATGATAGAAAACAGAGCCGTAGTTTAATTTACCTTTATAATAAATTTTCTCTTGCATTTTCGTGCATTGTATTTTTATTAATTGGCGCGCCAATGGGAGCCATTATTAGAAAAGGTGGACTTGGGTTACCGATGGTTGTGGCAATCATTTTCTTTATGCTGTTCTTTATTTTCGATACCACTGGAAGAAAATTGGCGGAAGAATTGGTAATTCATCCCTTTCACGGAGTTTGGCTTGCCGTCTACATCCTATTTCCAATTGCGATTTACTTGACCTATAAAGCCTCCAATGATTCGCAGATTTACAATTTGGATTCTTATATAAAAACCATTAAATCTTTGTTTAAGAAATTGCCTTTTATTAAGAAATAAAGACACTATGAAAAAAGTAAAGAAACAGATTTTTTAATATTTAGGGCTACCTCTAAATAAGCTTGTGGTTTAATGCCAATTCATCATTCCTAATTCATATAACCCATAATTATTTTACGGACGGCGAGAATCCTCTTCGATTAGGTTGTGTCCCCGCTGTCCGCTGCAATGTATGGAATTGGTTTGGTCGGTTTGGGAGACGTTGCATGCAACGTCTCTACAGATTGCTTTTTGGCGAGTTTTGTTGGTAATTCATTCCATACATTTCCACTCGCATCGGGCGTAATTTCGCAAATTTGGTTGCGCTGTCGGGAGGTTCGTCCTCCGCGCTTCCCAATGCTCTAATGCTTGAATGCGAGAATGCCTGAATGCGAGAATGCCTAAATGCGAGAATGCCTGAATGCCTGAATGCCTAAATGCTTGAATGCCTGAATGCCTAAATGCGAGAATGCCTGAATGCCTAAATGCGAGAATGCCTGAATGTAATAATGAAAAAATGTGAGAATCATATAACTTGGATTAAGCTCTTAGAAACAACCTGCTTTTCAATTGACTTTGCCAATTCTCCTCGGCACGTATAAATCAGAACGATGTTAGGATCTAAAAGATAGCTCATTGAACATTATTTTGTCAGCATAGCAAGCAGTTCTTCAATTGGTTCCTCAATACCAACTTCATCCGCTAGTTCCATAAATTCATTGTAAGCAATTGGCACATAGTTTTGCTCTCTTTTAATATCGTCTAAAGTAACATTAGACCTTATAGAGCAAAGAGCTTTTTTAATATCTGGAACTTGGGGATTAGGTGATGGAGTTATTTTATCTAATTCTTGTCCTACCTGATCCAATATAAGTTCATCATCAATATTCATGATGCGTTCTATCAAACTAAACTTCTTATCCCTAATATCTACAGCCATTATAACAAGTAATTTGTTGTAAAAAAATCTAAAACTCCTTCCCCATCGCAATAAAGATTCGCTTCATCACCTTGCGGTTTTTCCTTTTTACAATTAGTAAAAAATAGTATAAATAAAAACAATACGATTAATCTTGTCATTTTATTCATGTTTACATTTATTACACCAAACTAATGATTTTGCAAAAGGGTTGTCTGAGAAACAGCTCTATCAAAACTTGTGGCTTTTTTCACAAGATGTAAACTTGACAAAATACACACAATTCATTATTCAAAAAAAATCCCCGTAACACCTAAAGGCATTACGGGGATTAAATTTTTATTCAACAAAAAATAATTAATGACTATTTGTCATCAGTATCTTCTGATTTTTCAGCTGATTTTTCAGCTGATTTTTCTTCCACTTTCTCAGTAGGCTTTTCTGCAACTGGTTTCTCAGCTGGCTTTTCTGCTGGCTTCTCTGCAACTGGTTTTTCAGCAGGTTTTTCTACTGGTTTCGCAGTAGGTTTTCCACCACGCTTGCCTTCAGAAGTTTCCAACTGTTGCTTCAATTTAGAAAGAACATCTAAATCACCAAGTGTCGTTTTCTCAAAATTGCTCTTGTTAGAACGGTCAGCAGATGACGATTTACGTGATGAAGATGATTTCTGTTGTGAATCTCTCTTTGGTTTTTCAATATCACCAGACATATCTTTTTTACTGAAAGTCTGCGTATGTGAAATGACAATTCTCTTATCATCTCTATTGAAATCAATTACCTCAAAAGTCAACAATTCGTCTTCCATGGCATTTTGACCATTTTCTTTACGTAAATGTTTCTTAGGAGAGAATCCTTCAACACCATATGGCAACAATACATTTCCACCTTTGTCATCTCTTCTAACAATTGTTCCTTCATGTTGGCTACCAACAGGGAAAATTGATTCGAAAGTATCCCAAGGATCTTCTTCAATTTGTTTGTGTCCTAAAGAAAGTTTTCTACCATCTTTATCAATTTCTAAGATGATAACTTCCAACTCCTCGCCAACTTTTGTGTACTCAGAAGGATGGTGATAACGTTTTGTCCAAGATAAATCAGAAATGTGAACCATTCCACCAATACCATCTTTCAACTCAACAAATACTCCATAAGGAGTTAAGTTTCTAACAATACCAGTATGCTTACTACCTGTAGGGAATTCAGCATCAATAATTTGCCAAGGATCATCCGTCAATTGTTTCAATGAAAGAGACATTTTACGCTCTTCACGATCAATTGTAACAACTTTAGCTTCGTGAACTTCTCCTAATTTGAAGAATTCTCTAGAGTTAATTGGCGTATTTGACCAAGAAACTTCTGAAACGTGAATCAAACCTTCTACTCCAGGAGTAATTTCCAAAAAAGCACCGTAATCTTCGATGTTTACAATCTTTCCTTTTACCGTTGATCCCACTGCTAATTCTTGGTTCAATACTTCCCACGGATGTGGTTGTAATTGTTTCAAACCAAGAGAAATACGTTTTTTATTGTCATCAAAATCAAGTACAACAACATTTAATTTTTGACCATTTTCCAATACATCAGTTGGATGGTTAACACGTCCCCAAGAAATATCAGTAATGTACAATAAACCATCAACTCCACCTAAATCGATAAATGCACCGAAATCAGTAATGTTTTTGATCGTTCCTTCCAATACTTGACCTTTTTCAAGCTGGCCAATGATTGTTTGACGTTGTTCTTCAAGATCGCTCTCAATCAATGCTTTGTGAGAAACTACTGCATTTTTGATCGCCTCGTTGATTTTAACAACTTTAAATTCCATTGTTTTTCCTACGTATATATCGTAGTCAACAATTGGTTTTACATCAATTTGAGAACCTGGTAAGAAAGTTTCAAGACCCAATACATTTGCAATAAGTCCACCTTTGGTTTTACTTACAATTGACCCTGTAAGAATTTTATCCGTATTGTAAGCTTCTACAATACCTTCCCAAGCTTTCAGCAATTTTGCTTTTTTACGAGATAAAACAAGTTGACCATTTTTGTCTTCTTTTTCATCTACGTACACATCAACAACATCGCCAACTTTGAGATCTACTAAGTCTCTAAATTCTGAACGAGGAATAAGTCCATCAGACTTAAATCCAATATTCAATACAACGTCCGTATCTGTGATTGATTCGACAGTACCTTTGATAATTTCGTGATCATCAACTGGTCTAAAAGTGGCATCGTAAATATCAATCATTTGATCAATTTCCCCCTGTGTATAATTCGGGTTCATTACGTTACCTGCATCCCAATCAAATTCATCGTGCGGTACATCTTTGTTTTCGTCAGAAAAATCAACACGTATAAAATCTGATTTTTCTTCTGCGGTTTGAACAGCTTCTTTTGTCTGTTCTGAGGTTGGATTATCTAGTTCGTCTACCAAAATCCAGTTTTTAAAAGGTTAAAAAAATATGGTTTAGAGCACATTTCAAATCGGCAGACGTTCCTGCTAAATCTGAAATTCTTAGTACTCTTGTATATAAGGGCGCAAATTTACTACCTTTTAACCTAATTATAGTATCAAGGCAATATTTATTTGACTTTCAAGTCTATTTTTTACTAAAATCTTACCAATTAATTGGCAATTTTTTTTATTTGAAAAATATCAGGCACTTCTTCCAGTCTCACAACTTTTGAAATTTGAGGTTTTAATTGTCGATTTGAAATACTCTTCAAAATATTTTCTGTATTGGCTCTGTACTGATCTGGAAAATCTTGCCTAAACTTCGACCAAAAGACACCTACCATTTGACCCTAAGTTGCCTATTTCTCCTCCAATAGGGTCTAAATGCAATTGAAAATAGATAGGTGGTTATCAATTCCTGATCTGTAAAATCTGGCTCAACTTGATTTTTAGTGTAGCGCATACAGTGTTTTTTTAAATTTTTCTTCGTATATTTCGCAAATGTAGAAGTATAGTTGAATAAGTTGTAGGGTTCGCATTCTACAAACTTACGAAAACTTGCTTCTACTTTTAACTCTTCAATTGCTCTCAGCTTGCTTTTTTTGACACAAGTATATTCAATTCATTTCAAAGTATATATATAATGTTAAATGTTTAAATTGTCAAAAACTGTTAGCCCTTGATTCGCATTAATATAACATATTCCAAACATCCGTTTATTATTGTGAAGGAAGTAACACGATCATCAAGCTTAAATTGGGTAACATTTGAACCTACTTTTACCACTATTCCTGAAACTTCAGAGCCAGGAGTGTAAGTTATTTCCCTTAAAGTGAGTGTGTATAATTACGCCCTATTCAGCACAGAAGACAAGGTATGCCTTGTCTCTACGTAGGGTAATTTATATTGAATATGGTTTATTGGAAAATTCATAATTCATTTCACAGAGTTCTATAAAAAAAGAAAACCCATCCTGTAAGATAAGGATGGGCAATTCTAACAATGAAAAACAACAACACATTTTTTATTTTCTATGCGTCCAAAGAAGGTATTCTAAGTACCTGACCAACATAAACTAAGTCTGGATCTTTTAACATGGGTTGATTGGCCTCAAAAATATCCATATACTTCATTGGATCACCATAATATTTTTTTGATATTTTAGAAAGTGTATCACCACCTACAACTGTGTGAAATGTAGATTCGACCTCAGTAACAACCGTACTACCTTGAGCTTCAGGTACAACACCAGCAACTTTCAATTTATCATCTACTTGTGCAATTCCCTCAACATTTCCTATAGCCAAAACAGCTTTTTCTTTAACAGCCATTGATTCCGCAGTACCAGCGATAGTAGCTGTTTCATCTTCTACAGCAACAAATAAAGAATCTATTTTTAAGCCTAGAGCTTGAACAAGTCCAATAAGTTGATCAGCTTTTGCAGAATCAATATCTTCCTGACTTACAACTCTAGAAACTCTAGGAGCATCTGCGTCTGTTTTAGCTACTGGAGGTTTATTAAAAGGAGTACTATCTTCTTTTTTACCAAATATTTTAGCACCTGCATTTTTAACAAAACTGAATAATCCCATTTACTTTTAATTTCTTTTATAAGAGTTTTTAAATCTAATTACTACTAATCACAATTTTTGGATATACCTTTTTCACATCAATTTACATAACTAATTTTTGTCACTTTAATGTCGCAAAGTTAAAATAAAATTTAAATTAAAACCAAATTCTACTAAAATTATTATAATGTAAATATAAAAAAAAATCTTAAATATCAAAAATAAGTCTTCATTTTTAACACTATGACCTATATACTACAATATAAAGGTAGTAAAATTAAGGTAATGGTGCATCAAACATTCTAATAAATACGAAAATATTTCTAATAAAGGTTCCATCCAAAGCTAAAAAATGATCGTTTTATTACCATTTATCATTACTCTGTCTTCAAAAACTAAATCTAAAGCATCCGAAAGTACAGTTCGTTCTACATCTCTTCCTGCTTTTGCCATTGATTTAGCAGTAAAAGTATGATCTATATTGATCACATCTTGAGTAATAATTGGTCCTTCGTCCAAATCATCCGTTACAAAATGGGCTGTTGCTCCAATGATCTTAACACCCCTTTGAAACGCTTGTTTATAAGGATTCGCTCCAATAAATGCTGGCAAAAACGAATGATGTATATTTATAATGCGTCCGCTATATTTTGACACAAAATTAGAAGTTAGAATCCTCATGTATTTTGCTAGAACAATTATATCAAAATCATATTGCTCTAATTGTTCAATTATTTTTGCCTCATGTTCTTCCCTTTCTAAGCCTTTTGCGGAAAAGGTATGAAATGGAATGTCAAATTTACTGACCAAATCAGATAAAGTTGAATGGTTACATATTACACAACAAATTTCGGCATTCATTGTAGCATATTTATTTCTCAACAACAAATCTCCCAAACAATGGTGTTCTTTTGTTCCTAAAACAGCAATCTTCTTTTTGCCATTTTTAATCAGCTTTACTTTAGCATCACCTGGCAATACGCTTTTAAGGTTGGTCAAAATTACTTCCTCAGATAACTCGCCTTCTATTTCACTTCTAAAAAAAAACTGTTTGTTTATATTTTCAACATACTCAGAGTTTTGAACGATGTTCAATTTGTTCATCAATAAAACATTTGCAATATTGTAAATCAAACCTATTTCATCCGAACAATTAATAAGTAATACGTGTCTTTTATTTTCCATATCTATTTACAAAGGATAATTATTAGACAATCACAAAGTGGTCACGCCTAATACTATATTATCTATGAGTCTACTCTAAAAAGAGATAATCTTCACAAAATGGAATTTTTTAGATGAGATTTACATTTTTCGAGATTCGTTGATGCCTTAGTATCAGCGGATTGAGAAAGATGGAAAGGTCGCTAAAAAAAACATTTTTGATTTTTTATCTTTCTGGAGTGGACTCATCTATTACTAAAAAGGGCAACCGCAAGGGTTGCCCATACTGCAATTGCATAAGTTATTTTATTAAAATCTTTCTGACATGCTAAAGAAGAAGTCTCCTTCAATTTTTGCATTATCATCAGAATCCGAACCGTGAACGGCATTTTCTCCAATACTAGTGGCGTATTTCTTTCTAACTGTTCCTTCTGCAGCTTCCGCAGGATTCGTAGATCCGATCAATTTTCTAAAATCCTCTACAGCATTGTCTTTTTCTAAAATTGCAGCTACAATAGAACCAGAAGACATAAAATCAACTAATTCTCCATAAAAAGGACGCTCTTTGTGGATTGCATAAAATTCACCAGCCAAATCTTTACTCAACTTTGTGTATTTCATAGCAACGATTCTAAACCCAGCCTCATTAATCATTTGCAAAATATTTCCAATGTTATTAGCCTTAACAGCATCGGGCTTAATCATAGTAAATGTTCTATTTCCAGACATTTTTCTTGTTTTTATTTAAAAATTGCTGCAAAATTAGTCAATATCAACCTTTAGAAAAGTAATTTTACATTTTATTTGACCAACAATTGACATCTTTGCAATTGTATTGCTGCAAAATGCAAAGAATTATGGTTTATCTTAGTGATATATTCTATCTATTGTGGTCTATAATATTAAACTGGTTATTTTACCCAACTCATCTTTATTCATTCAAAGTAAATGTTTTCCGATATCAAACAAAAACTAACTTTTCAAGAAATTAAAAACTTACTAGCTACCCCGCAAAAAATATTAATCACCTCTCATTATAAGCCAGATGGTGATGCAATTGGATCTAGCTTAGGTTTGTATAATGTTTTAAAACAATTAAATCATGAGATAGACATAATTATGCCGTCTGCTTATCCAGAATTCCTTCATTGGCTTCCTGGTAACGATCAAGTGATGATCTTTAATCATAATATTCCTCGTGGTGTTGAAACTATTCAGAAACACAATGTCATTTTTTGCCTTGATTTTAATGAACTGGGCAGAACCAATCAAATGGAAGTTTATTTAAGAGATGCAGATGCAATCAAGATAATGATTGATCACCATTTAGAACCTGATGATTTTGCCGATCACATTATAAGTAAGCCAATTGCAAGTTCAACTTGTGAGCTAATTTATGATTTTATAAATGATTTACAATTAGGAAATTTAATTGATAAAAATGCTGCTGATTGCTTAATGACTGGCTTAATCACTGATACTGGAAGGTTTAAATATGCACTATCTCCAAATGTATTTAGTGTAGCTTCCAAGTTATTAGAATCTGGCGCAGATATTGCTAAAGTAAATTCAGAGATCTATGACAGTTCTTCTATTGATAGGTTAAAATTAAAAGGTTTTAGCTTATCTGAGAGAATGGTCATTTTACCAGAACACAGAGCAGCTTATATTTATTTAAGCATTGAAGATTATAAAAAGTATAATTTTAAAATTGGAGACAATGAAGGCTTGGTAAATTTACCATTGGGAATTAAAGATGTTGTTTTCTCAACTTTGATTTCAGAAACAGATGATATTGTTAAGTTTTCTTTTAGATCAAAAGGAGATTTTGCGACCAATGAATTTGCAAAAAAACATTTCAATGGTGGTGGTCATAAAAATGCATCTGGTGGTAAAGCTCACGGAGATTTCAAAGCTATAATTGAGAAATTTACAAAGTTGATTCCTCAATATTCAGAAGAATTGAACAAGTAACCTATGAAGTATTTAAATTTTTCATTAATTGTATTAATATTGTTTTCAACAGCTTGCAATACAACATCGTCAGAAACAGCCGATTCAAAAAGCTCAGATATTAGTATCAAGCAAAAAGAGCCTTCAGGTCCAATTTCTGGTATTTGTTCCAATGGAGTTAAATATGAGCTATTTACAGATGGCAAAGGCAAAAAGCCAAAATTTAAAGATTATCTATCCCTAAACTTATCTCATAGCACTGTAACCAATGATTCCATGCTTTTTTCGTCATTTGATCGGGAAAAACCCATACAAATGAGGTTTACAGAATCATTATTTGGTGGGGCAATAAACGAAGGTTTGTTACTAATGACAGAAGGCGATAGTGCTGTGTTCTTAATACCTGCACAACTTCTTTATAGAAGGCTTCCAACATTCGTAAAGCGTGGAGAAAACATTATATATAATGTAAAACTAATTGAGGTTATTGATAATCCTATGTTGAGTAAGTAGGTTGTTGGCTGTTGGCCTTTGGCTGTTGGCTGTTGGCCTTTGGCTGTTGGCTGTTGGCTGTTGGCCTTTGGCTGTTGGCTGTTGGCTGTTGGCTGTTGGCCTTTGGCTGTTGGCTGTTGGCCTTTGGCTGTTGGCCTTTGGCTGTTGGCTGTTGGCCTTTGGCTGTTGGCCTTTGGCTGTTGGCCTTTGGCTGTTGGCCTTTGGCTGTTGGCCTTTGGCTGTTGGCCTTTGGCTGTTGGCCTTTGGTCTTTGGCTTTTGACCAAAAGCTAAAAGCCAAGAGCTAAAAGCCAAAAGCTAAAAGCCAAGAGCTAAAAGCCAAAAGCTAAAAGCCAAAAGCTAAAAGCTAAAAGCCAAAAGCTAAAAGCCAAGAGCTAAAAGCCAAAAGCCAAGAGCTAAAAGCCAAAAGCTAAAAGCCAAGAGCTAAAAGCCAAAAGCTAAAAGCCAAAAGCCAAGAGCTAAAAGCCAAGAGCCAAAAGCCAAGAGCCAAGAGCCAAAAGCCAAGAGCTAAAAGCCAAAAGCCAAAAGCCAAAAGGTTAAATATTTCATCAAAATTGGTGCAACTTATTCCTTTAACTATTAAATTTGTAAAAAAATAATAAAAATGAGAAATTTCATTCAACTTGCAGTTATTGCTTCTTTTTCGTTAATGATGTCTTGTACTGAAACAACTTCAACAACTGCAACCACAAATGGAAATAGTTCTAGCAGCTCTGGTTTGTCTCAGACTAAAGAAGAAATTCAGGAAGAAATCAGTATTGCTGAGAATTCTTTGTACAATGTTGATAAATTTACATTTGATCCAGTTAAGGCAAATGCTGTAGTTGCGTCTTATGACAAATTTGCGAAACTTCATCCGCAGGATGAAAAAACACCTGAATACCTTTTTAAATCTGGTGAAATTTATCGTTCGCTAAAGAAGTATCAAAAAGCCATTGATACTTACGAAAATATTTATCAAAATCACCCTAATTTTGCAAAAGCGCCACATAGCCTTTTCTTAATGGGTTTTAGCTATGAAAACGATTTGAAAGATACGGATAAAGCAAAATCTGCTTACGATCAATTTCTTAAGAAATATCCAGATCATGAACTTGCTAAGGATGTAAAATTTTCTTTGGATAATTTAGGCGTCTCTCCAGAAGATATTATTAAAGGTTTTGAAAATCTTAAAAAATAAAAAGTCAAATATCCAAAAAGAAGAACTGATCCAATGGAAAAATGATCCATTGGGATATGCTTTATATGATTATCTAGAAGGTAACTCTAAAGCTATAATAGACATCCAGACCAATTTAGACGATGAAAGTATGTCTGCCGAAATATTTTTTCGGCAGTATCATGAATTGGTATACCTAGAAAAATTAGCTCTCCAAAATTGTATTGGGACTGTACTTGATATTGGTGCGGGTGCAGGTTGCCATACACTTGCTTTACAGGATTTTGATGTTGATGTTACGGCACTTGAAATCTCAGCTGGTGCTGTAGAGGTAATGAAACTCAGAGATGTACAAAGTATCATCCATTCAGACGTATTTGACTATAAAGCTGCTCAATATGACACTTTAATACTTTTAATGAACGGCATTGGGGTTTGTGGGACTTTGGCAGGAATGAATAAAATGCTCACTCATTTCAAATCTTTGTTAAATCCAGGTGGACAAATCCTTTTTGATTCTTGTGACATAGTCAATGCTTTTTACGAGGTAGATGGCTCTGCATTTATTGATAATACTACAGGATATTATGGCAATGTTGTCTTTAATATGGAATATAAAGGCATAAAATCAAGACCCTTTAAATGGCTCTATGTTGATCAATATACGATGAAAGAGTATGCTGAGATGAATGGCTTTCACTTTGAAATTTTAGGCGAAGGCAATTCAATGAATTATTTGGGCAGATTGACTTTGGCTCAATGAAATTGAAATTATAAATTCAAATTCCGTATGGATGTACGGACAACCCTTGCGGTTGCCCATCATTCCATTAACCCCTACGTCGTTGTCGGGTTTAATTTGATAACCTTGTTGCGGGTTCCCATTCCTTTGGCATATTCACGGAATTTATTGGCTTCTTCTTCATTGCCTGTCGCTCTTTGGTAGGAATCTGCCATCATCATCATGCTTCTAAAATAAAAATGATTCATTTCTTCAATGGTCATTTTCTTTGTCCACAAATGGACGTTTCTGTCTTCTTTTTTGTTTCCGTCCCAAAGAGACACCAACATTGCAGAACACTCTTCTGGTTTCTCCATTGGGCTGTCTGATGCATACCATTCAATTTTTGCTGGGACTTTGTCCTCGCCTAATTCTATGTTTAATTTTATTTCTGACTTATTACTCATTGTATTAATTTTTATTGGTCGTGTATAATGACTTATTCTCTATAGTTTAATTCAACATTCCTAACGACTGTTATCTATAATTTGTTTTTAGGACGGCGAGGATCATCTCCGTTTGAAGTTGTCTCCCCGCTGTCCGTTGCAATGTATGGAATGAATTGGAACGGGTTTTGACCGTTACATTAGACGTTGCATGCAACGTCTCTACTATTGCTTTGTCGCAAATTTTTCCCCAATCATTGGTTCCAATTCATTCCACCCATTTCCACTCGCATCGGGCGTATTTTCGCATATTTAGCTGCTCCGTAGCTACATTCATCCTCCGCACTTCCCTTTCTTCTAATCATTAAAAAAAGGACAATCTCAATTGAGAAATGTCCTTTTTATATTTTTTATTTATTTAAAATTACCTACAGTAGAGACAAGGCATGCCTTGTCTCCCTCTAGCATAGTTCGGAGACAAGGCATGCCTTGTCTCTACATATATGCATTTTAGCTATTTTGCATTGCTCTTTCAGCTCTTGACAATGGTTTTTTAACCGTTGATGGTCCTCCACTTTCTATCTTAACATCTTGTCCTGATAAATCAATTACCAAAGGTGTTGCGATAAAAATAGAAGAGTAGGTACCCACAATGATACCGATCAATAAAGCAAAAGCAAATCCTCTAATCACTTCACCACCAAAGATGAATAATACCAATACCACAAACAATGTTGTTAAAGATGTAATGATTGTACGACTTAATGTACTGTTGATTGCTTGATTGATTAGGCTTAAGCTATCTTCTTTTTTACCTCTTTCTACTAAATATTCACGAATCCTATCAAATACAACTACCGTATCGTTTATCGAATATCCAATTACAGTCAACATCGCTGCGATGAAAGCTTGGTTGATTTCCATACCAAAAGGTAAGATTCCCCATCCAAGTGCAAAAATACTTAACAATATTAATGTATCGTGAATAACCGTCAATACTGCAGCCAAACCAAATTGCCATTTTCTAAATCGAATAAAAATGTAGAAGAATATTCCAATTAAAGCAAATAAAGTTGCTTTGAAAGATCCTGTTCTAATATCATCTGCAATCGTTGGTCCTACTTTTTGAGAACTCATTATATTTTCTCTGACAAATGTCTCATAGGTTGGAGGATTTTTATAAAATCCTTTTACACCTTCAAACAATAAACCCATTGCCTGGCTGTCCATTTTTGTATCTGTACTTCCTATTTCATAAGCCGTTGTAATTCTAATATCATTATCATAAGTCGTAACCAATGGAGCAGTACCAAATTTATCAGTTAAAGCTGAACCAATATCGGCAGTTGACACATCTTGGTCAAATGCAACTTGGTAAGTACGTCCACCTTGGAAGTCTACTCCTAACTCAAAACCTCTTAAAGCAATCGCAGCAATTCCCAATGTCAATAAAACACCTGAAATGATGTAGTTTAATTTTCTTTTACTTACAAAATCAAAATTGGCATTTTTAAACAATTCAATACCAGAAGCAAACTTCATTTCTGTCCCTCTTTCTCCTGCCCAATCAATAACCAATCTACTTAATAATACAGCAGTGAACATTGAAGAGAAAATACCGATGATTAAGATAACAGCAAAACCTAAAACTGGACCTAATCCAAAATAAGCCAATACCATTGCAGTAATCAAAGTTGTTAAGTTCGCATCAATAATCGCTGAATATGATTTTCTAAATCCTTCTGCTATTGCCTTTTTAGTACCGAGACCATTCGCCAATTCCTCTCTAATTCTTTCATAGATGATTACGTTCGCATCCACTGCCATACCAATAGTCAATACAATACCTGCGATACCAGGAAGTGTCAAAGTAGTTCCAAGTGAGGCTAAGATACCAATGATAAAGAAAAGGTTTAACACCAAAGCAAGTACAGAAACAACACCGCCTTTATTATAATAGAAAATCATAAATCCAAGTACCATAAGAATACCAACCAATAAAGAGATCAAACCTTTTTGAATAGATTCAGCTCCTAATGTTGGTCCAACAACCGCATCTTGTACAATTCTTGCAGGAGCAGGCAATTTACCAATTTTAAGAATATTTGCTAAATCTTGTCCTTCTTCAAGTGTAAAGTCTCCCGTAATTTGAGAACGACCTCCACCAATTTCACTCAAAATATTTGGAGCAGTGTAAACTGAATTATCCAACACAACCGCAATAGGCTTGTTGATGTTTTCTCTTGTTAAGTTTTTCCATTTTTTGGCTCCTTCCGCGTTCATTCCCATATTCACATTAACAGCACCATTTTGTTCCATTTGGCTACTTGCATCTGTGATAACACCACCATCTAAAACAGGTTTAAAGTTGTCTCCAAATCTACTTTTGATAGCAAATACTTGAAGTAATTTGACAGGGTTTCCGTCGTTGTCTTCAGAATCAAATGCGCTTTTTGATAAAACAAATTTCAAGTTTTTAGGAAAAGCAGCTTTTACCTCTGGTATGTTTAAATAATCCATCAATTTCTGAGAATTACTTTTAGAAACAATACCTAAAGCAGAATTTCCAGCAGTTTGATATGGTGTAAAAATACTGAACAATGGATTTTGTCTTCTTACCTCTTCATCAGAAAGTTCTGTAGAGTCTGAATTTTCAGTTAACAAATCATCTCCTTCAAGATCTGTATTATCAGGAGAATCAAGTGCCTTTTCTTTTGTAACATCCGCAATTCCCAATTTATCTTTAAGTATATCATTAGCGTTAGTTAAAGCTGTTCCAATAGCGTTGTCCATTTGGAAAACTTCCCAGAACTCAAGGTTTGCCTCAGCCTGCAAAAGATTTCTAACCCTCTCAGCATCATCCACACCAGGTAATTCAACTAAAATTCTACCAGTATTTTTTTGTAAGCTAATGTTTGGTTGAGTTACACCGAATTTATCAATACGTGTTCTGATAATCTCAAAAGTCGTTTCAATGGCGTTCTCAGTTTCCGTTTTTAGTAAAGCTATCACCTCATCGTCTGTAGAGTTGAAGTTGATTTGATCACTATAATCAGGAGAATTGGCAAAAATAGAAGCCAAGCTAGTACCAGGATTCAATCTTTGGAATTCTTCACCAAATAAAGAGACATAATCTTGTTGAGTTTCAGCTTCTCTTTGATTAGCAGACTCCAAAGCATTCAATAACTTAGGGTTATTGGTTCCACCAGCAATAGATTGGATGGCTTTATCTCTTGCAACTTGCAAAACAACACTCATACCACCTTGTAAATCCAAACCTAAGTTCAAAGATTTTGATTTACAATCTTTATAAGTATAGCCTAAAAATCCTGGCTGATCTTGGATTGAATCCAAGTATGCCCTAGTTAGCGATTTGATAGCTGACCCTTTCTCCTCCTCAGAGACACCAGGAGCCAGATTGCTAATCGCATAAGTTTCCGCACTTTTCTCTATTCTGCTTGTCCAGAAAGTGAATGCTAATTGGTATATGCAAATAGCAGTTACCGCTAAAGCTAATAATTTTACAAGTCCTTTACCCTGCATGTTGTATTTTTTTATTCTTTACAGCTTAGTATTATTCAATAATACCTAATAGCCAACAGTTTAATAATGTACTTTTTCCCTTAGTAGTATCATTTTTTCTAAAATGACTGCAAATATAATCAAAAAATATGCGTAATAGATGATTATTCAATCATTTCACCTTTTGATTTTTTCAATTCTTGCCTTTTATAGCTTAACATTACGTTAAATCTATGGTTTTCAGTTCATTTTTCAATATAAATTATGGACCTTTGTAGTCATTAATTTTAACACCAAAACACATAACATCTCAAAATGAGGAAATACCGAGTTTTATTCTTTCTTCTCTTCTTTACTTTCTCCACAATTTCATCTCTCGCACAACAAAAACACACGCTAAGTGGGTATTTGACTGATGCTTCTAGTGGTGAAACCCTCATCGGAGCAGCAGTTTATCACTTAAATGATGGTAAATCTGTAGGTACGGTAAGTAACTTATATGGTTTTTATTCAATGACATTAGATGCTGGTACTTATAACATTAACATATCTTATGTTGGCTATAAAAGTCAGGCATATGAGATTGAATTGACCGAGGACTTAGAATTAAATGCTGAATTGAGTTTAGAAGGCATTACAGCAGAAGAAATTGTCGTAACGGATACACGTACCGATGAAAATGTCAATGATGCCAAAATGGGGACTATCCAAATGTCCGTTGACAAAATAAAATCTCTACCAGCTTTTATGGGAGAGGTTGATATTCTTAAAACTTTGCAACTTTTACCTGGTGTTCAGTCTGTCGGAGAAGGAAATGGAGGATTTTATGTAAGAGGTGGTGGTCCAAACCAAAATTTGATTTTATTGGATGATGCAACTGTTTACAATGGCGGTCATTTATTTGGGTTTTTCTCCGTTTTCAATGCGGATGCCATCAAAAATACAACCCTTTACAAAGGTGGAATGCCTGCTGAATATGGAGGAAGGATTTCTTCTGTATTAGATATTTCTATGAATGAAGGAAACAAAAAGAAACTTCAAGTAGATGGTGGTATTGGATTAATTTCTTCTAGACTAACGATACAAGGACCCATTAAAAAAGACAAGACTTCCTTTTTAATATCAGGTAGAAGAACCTACATTCTGGATTTAATGCAACCATATATTGATGGCACTGATTTTAAAGGAACCAATTATTATTTTTATGATCTAAATGCAAAGATAAACCATACATTTTCAAAAAAAGATAAATTATATTTGAGTGGTTATTTTGGAAGAGATGTCTTCACTTTCAATTCGGCTGATCGTGGTTTTAACTTTGCGATTCCTTGGGGAAATGCAACAGCCAGTTTGAGATGGAATCACCTTTTCAATGATAAATTGTTTATGAATACAACACTGTTGTTTAATGATTATAATTTTGAATTTACAGGTGGTCAAAACGAGGGAGAACAAAATGCTTTTTCGTTTAATTTGTATTCAGGGATTAGAGATTACAGTCTTAAATCTGATATTGACTACTACCCTTCTCCAAGACACAAACTGAAATTTGGCGCACACTATACTTATCATGTTTTCACTCCAAGCGTAGCTAATTTTTCTGCTGGCGATACAGATTTCGAACCTATAAAAAGTAAAAGGTATGCGCACGAAGCAGCTATATATGCACAAGATAATTTTGATATAAATGATAAAATAAAAGTAGAACTTGGTTTGCGTGCATCTTTTTTCCAGCAAGTTGGTCCTTATGATAGAATAGATAGAACTAGTGGCGATTTAGATACTTTAAGATATGAAAGACTAGAACCTGTAAAGTCATATGCAGCGTTGGAGCCAAGATTGAATGTGCGATATAAAATTAACAGCACTTCTTCTTTAAAAGCATCCATTGCCAAAACCAATCAATATGTGCATTTAGTATCTAGCTCGGCTAGTACTTTACCTACAGATGTTTGGGTTCCAAGTTCGGACATTGTTAGACCACAAACTGGAATTCAATACGCTATTGGTTACTTCAAAAATTTCAAAGAAAACAACTATGAAGGATCAGTGGAATTATTCTACAGAGATATAAATAGAATTGCCGATTATGCCGATGATTATGTGCCAGAGTTTGGAGAAAACTTAGAAGATAATTTTGCCTTTGGATATGGGAAGGCCTATGGAGCTGAATTTTTCTTTAAGAAGAATTTTGGAAAAATAAATGGCTGGGTAGGTTACACATTTACCAAAACAGAAAATGTATTTGATGGCTCACTTGAAAATATTGCAAACCCAGATTTAACGATTGATGATGGTGAACCTTTTGTCACCAACTATGATCGTCCACATGATGTTAGTGTTGCCGTAAATTACGACATTAATGACAAGTGGCAATTGGGAGGAATTTTTGTTTACGCAAGTGACAAACCTTATACTCCTGCAATAGGTGCATTTACAAACTCAACAGGTACTCCTGGAATTATTTATGGCAAAAGAAACAGTGGTAGAATAAGGGATTATCACAGAATGGATTTATCTGTTACATTTACACCTAAGCCAAAGAAAAACAAAGGAATTATTTCTTCGTTTAATTTTTCAGCATTCAATGTTTATGGTAGAAAGAATTTATTTTTTATGTTTTTTGATACCGAACAGCCAGATGACCAAAGCATAAAAGTTACTCCTATTGGAATTTCTTTGGTTCCATCCATCATTCCTTCATTAACATGGAACTTCAAATTTTAAAAAAAATGAAAAGATCAATAAAAATATACTTATTTGCATTCATTGCTTTATTAGGATTTGTGGGTTGTGAAGATGAATTGGATTTAGACCTTCCCGATACAGCTCAATTAGTTGTTGTTGAGGGCAATATCACCGAAGGTCAACCGCCTTTGGTTTATATGACTAGAACGTTACCTGCTATCGGTGAAATTAGATTCAGTGAAATCGATTCATTTTTTGTTGGAGGAGCGGAAATCACCGTAAGCAATGGAACTGAAACAATGGTTTTAGAAGAGTACAATCTTGATTCTATTGGAATATTTTATTATGTGGGGCAAACTGACTTTATAACTGGTAATTTCTTTGTAGGAGAAGCTGGTCAATATTATGATCTAGAAATTAATTTAGACAATAGACTTATTACTGGCAGAACCAAAATTCCAAATTCCAACCCACTAGATTCTATTTATTATGATTTTAGATCTGTAGGTGGTGTGGATTCTCTTGCAAGAATATTTGTAGGAGTAACAGATGCTGATACAATAGGCAATTTTTATCGTTTCTTTACTCAAAGAAATGAGGAGCCAGAATACCCAATTACAGGTTCCGTCTTTGATGATCTTTTGATAAATGGCGACTCATTTCCTGCATTTGTTGAACGTGGTCAAAACCCTAATGAAGAATTTGATTTCAATACTTTTGGTTATTTCAGACACAATGATTCAGTGACAGTGCGCATATCTTCTATAGACAAAGCGCATTATGATTACTGGAATACATTTGAAGCAAATGCACAAGGTGGCGGACCGTTTTCAGGCATCACTGTTGTTGACAGCAATATCGAAGGAGAAAGCGCCATCGGTGTTTGGGGTGGTTATGGTGTGCAGACCATTTCGACGAGGGTTATTTATCCTTCGGAAGACTGATCTTGATATGAGTGATGAATTATGAGTGATGAACCGAACGTCGGACCGTATGAATTCCTGTGCTATTGCGCAATTTTGAATTCCTGTGCTATTGCACAAGTTTGGTTTGCATCTTTATCTGTTGTGAAATAAAATACGAGAAAACTTAACTGTCTACGATTTAATTTGCATATAAAAAATTGAATTCATAACTCATAATTATTATAAGGACGGCGAGGATCATCTTCGTTGGAAGTTGTCTCCCCGCTGTCCGCTGCAATGTATGGAACTGGTTTGGTCGGTTGGGCAGACGTTGCATGCAAAGTCTCTACATATTGATTTTTGGCAAATTTTGTTGGTAATTCATTCCATACATTTCCACTCGCATCGGGCGTAGTTTCGAATATTTAGGTTCTTCGTCGCCAAGTTCATCCTCCGCGCTTCCCTCACGCCATGAATCTCTGTGAATGAAAAAAAAATCAAATTACCGAAAAAACAGTATACATTTTACCAAATAAATAGTAGTTTTGTTGTTGAAAAAATCAATTTAAAATGAGTTACAATATTTCAGGAAAATTGTTGGAAGTATCCGATATCCAACAGATCAGTGAAAAATTTAAGAAAAGAGAATTTGTCATTGAATCAGAGCGTGTTATAAATCCAGAGATGGTTTTTACAGACTATGTAAAATTTCAATTAACACAAAACAAAGTTAGTTTGGTCGAAACTTTTGAAGTTGGTCAAATGATTGATGTAAGTTTTGACATTCGTGGAAATAAATGGGAAAAGGATGGCGTAACAAAATACTTCGTCAATCTTGAAGCTTGGAAAATAGAGCTTTTACAAGCAGCCGAACCTTCGATGCCAGTAGAAGCTGCTGCAAGCGGACCTGTTCAACAAGCTGTTCCTCCTGGAGATCCTCCACCGATTGCATCAGATGATGACGATGAGTTGCCTTTTTAAATTAAGGAACTGCTCAAAAATAACTTACTAATATCGTCATTCTCAACTTGATTGCTTTTTGAACTGGTCCGACATTCGGCAGATAGTGGAGATTAAAAATTGAATTTGTACGTCATTGTTTTTTGAATTTGGTATTAATCTCTGTGTTGTTTGGATTAGCAGAGTTTAGATTCCGCATCAAGTGCGGAATGACGTTGGTTAAAAAATTACAATCCTGATAAAATGGATACATCAACCTTTGTTCAAAAAAAAGTGGTTCGGTTGTTTGTCATTTTATCAGGATTTTTTGTTGCCAATGCCATCATCGCCAAGTTTATTGGTGTCAAAAAGGAGTTCGCCTCCTCTCTTATCATGCCGTTGGACTGATTTCCTACGCTTTTTTAATCCTTTTTTGTGGAATCAATTTGATGCCAGCCGATTTCTGGTCTGAATCACATATTTCTTCAGCTCCCGCCGATCAACAAGAAGCTATTCGGGCAAAGGTAAGCGATTTTGACTATGCCTATAAAATGGTTTTTGGACAAAATTTGTGGATTATTGTTGGATCAATAACCGCTTTTCTTATTGGACAAATTTTGGATGTTTGGGTATTTCACAAAATCAAAAAAATGACGGGTAAAAAAATGGTTTGGATGCGAGCAACTGGTTCCACTCTAATTTCTCAATTTTTTGACAGCTTTATCGTCCTTTTCATCGCCTTTTATATTGGTGCAAATTGGAGCTTGGTTACAGTACTGGCAATTGGAATGGTAAACTATATCTACAAAGTTTTAATGGCAGTATTACTTACTCCTGCCATTTACTTGGGACATTATTTGATTGACAATTATCTGGGTAAAGAACTGGCTGAACAGCTAAAAACGGATGCGGCGGTTTAGCTTCTCTTTCTGTCCACGTCTCTCCATATAAGGCAAAATGCAATTGATTGGAAAATTCTTGTGATTCTAATGTATACATATTATCTGGTTTTGCATATTCATATTTCACCCTAGGATTTTTCCATTTTTTCTTTGATACCTTTAACAACATCAATTGAAACATTCATAATTCCTGCTATTTCATCGATACTCAGCTTGTTCAATTTTAACATTTTTTGGATTGCTTTAATCTTTTCTTCATTATGACGTTTCTTTTCTTCATTATGACGCTCCTCATTTTCCTTCTTTATCCTAGCTTCTCTTTCTGTCCAGGTTTCTCCATATAAGGCAAAATGCAATTGATTGGAAAATTCTTGTGATTCTAATGTATACATATTATCTGGTTTTGCATATTCTTGAATAACATCTTCGATAAATCTCTTTTCTAGCTTCTTTGGTAAATATAAGATTAAATCTATAAACTTTAACAAATTTATAATTTGCCTTTTAGTGTACTTTTTCTCTTTTGTCAATCGAATTAGTTTCCTTTTAAAAGACATTCTCTTGTTGAAATCAGTCTTCGATTTGTGAAGATACTTATTCGATAAAATTGCTAAAGCAAATGGATTGTCTGACTTTTGCAAGTCCTTTTCATCAGTATCCTTAACCAAATAAGTATTGAATTCATAAGTGTTTTTTGTTCCTAAAAGTTCATATTCATACTTACCATATTTTTTTGGAACTCGTTGTCCTGTATATATTGCTATGGCTGTTATTTGCTGAGAATATTGATCAAATATTCTATAAAAGTAAACAAACATCCTCTTTGCAAAATCACTTTCGTAACTGGACTGAACTTCAATATGAATAAGAATCCACTTTTCGGTCCCATCTTTCAGCTTGACCTTAACCAATTTATCATTTATAACCTTGCCTTCTTTTTTATTGTCAGCAACTATTTTGTGTAATTCTTGCTCTAAAAATTCAACAGGCTGATTAAAATCAATTAAAAAATAGGCATCTGGCATAAAAAAGGCAATGAAATCCTCAAAAAGATTGGTTATTATCTCCTTCCAATGGGTATCATAGTCAATAATAGGTCGATCTTCTAATTCCAAAACAACTTTTCTTCCAAAGATATTATCTTTAGGAATGCTAAAAAAATAAATTTACATTTTTGACAGGATCGCCTGCCGCTTTAATATTTAACGATATTCGACCGCACCGGCGGACCGGTCAAAAATACTCGCCTTAGCCCTGCTAGGACTGGAACGCCAGCCCAGTGCATTTTTTTCCGAAATGTCGGACCACTTAAATATCGTCAAATCTCTTTGCGGCAGGCGATCCTGTCAAAAAACTGTAAAGTTATTCTTTCAACATTCCTTAGACAGCTTTTCCAATTTTATATTTTCACTCAAGTATTTTGTGCAGCAAGGGAAGCGCGGAAGCCGAAATAAACGACAGAGCAGTTAGACTGGCGAAATTACGCCCGATGCGAGTGGAAATGTATGGAACGAATTACAGACAAAATTTGCCACGAAGAAATCACTTCGTAAGGTCGAATTGCAATTCGCCCCAACGACAAAAACCAGTTCCATACATTGCAGCGGACAGCGGGGACACTACTAAACCGAAGATGATACTCGCCGTCCTAAAATTAATTACGAATTACGAATTTTTAATTAAGAATTGAATGTAAGATATAAAAAAAGTGGTAATCGACAACGATCAATCATTGTCAACTACCACTTTTCATCTGCTATTTCTAATAGCAGCTTATTTAAGACGAGAAATACTATTTAGATTCCTCTCTTGGCATATATTTTGTAATTCTCAGCAATAATTCATCTAAGTTTATTGGCTTTACAACAAAATCCTGCGCACCCAATTCAAAAGCAGTTAGAATCAACTCTTTTTGATCTAATGCAGAAATTAGGATAATTGGCGTATGTGGAGTCACCCTCTTGATCTCCGTTAATAATTCGATACCCGAAATGTATGGCATTACAATGTCAGAAATGATCAAATCAAAAGGTTCTTTCTCTTCATCTTTAAGTTCCGTAACCGCTTCATTTGGATTTAAAGTTGCAAAAACTTCAAAACCTTCTCTTGAAAGTCTGCTTTCTAATGCTTTAACAATTACGGGATCATCATCTACAACTAATATTTTCATAGCTCTTATATTAAATTGATTTATTCTCTTTAAAGTAAATATCGTTAATTTGAGACAGAACTTCTTTTGAAATCACTTTAAAATGTTCAAAGTCTACAAATTCAAAATAAAATTTTTCTTCTCTTTCAGTAGGTCGTACCAACACTTTGTTAATCGCTGGACTTTCTTTTAACCCAACGTATCCAAAGGTTGACTTTAGCTTATGGGCAACTTTGTAAAACTCCTCCACATTTTCCTCAGAATAAGCTACTTTAATCTTTTCTAATTCTATAGGCAAATCATCAAGCACACTTTTTATCAGAGTCATTTTCAAATCTGGGTCACCACATGCCAAGTGATCAAAATATACTAAATCTACTTTTAGCCCACTTAATTCATTGATTGCAGATGGCTCAGCAGGTTTCGGAATGCCGCCTTTTTTCTCTTCTTCTGCAAGATTTAAAACCTTATTGATCTTCTTAAACAATAAAGATTGATCAATGGGTTTACTGATAAAATCATTCATTCCAGCAGCAAAACATTTTTCCATTTCTGTTTTTAATGCGTGTGCCGTCATTGCAATAATAGGAATGTTTTTTTTGTTATCTGGCAATGTTGTACGAATCATTTTTGTTGCAGTCAGACCATCCATTTCAGGCATAGCAATATCCATCAAAACCAAATCATAATAATTTTTCGTAACCTTTTCCACCCCTTCTTTTCCGTTATGAGCAATATCAACCTCAATTTTATTAGACCAATTTTTTAACAATTGAATAGCAATCATTTGATTAAAATCATGGTCCTCCACCAATAAAATTTTAGTATAATCATCATTGGCACGAACGGAGCTTAACTCCACCTTCTCTTCGATTGGTATAAACACCGTTTCTTTATCCCTAATCAAATCAATGGTAAAACCAAAAGTGGCTCCTTTGCCGTATTCACTCTCCACAGATAATTGTCCTCCAAAAAGTCCCACCAAATGTTGGGAAATACTCAAACCTAATCCTGTTCCACCATACAAACGTGTCGTACTTTCATCCGCTTGAACAAAGGAATCAAAAATACTTTCTAATTTTTCGGGCGCAATACCTATTCCCGAATCAGTTATTTGAAAACAGATAGTCGAAGTATCTTCTGTTTCATCAATGACCTTTGCCTTCAATTCAACTTCTCCACCACTTTCTGTAAACTTCATCGCATTATCCAACAAGTTAATCAAAACTTGATTCAAACGCAAGGAATCTCCAATAACATAATTAGGTAAACTTAAATCAAACTTTTTGTAAAGCCCTAGTTTCTTGTCTTTTGATTTGAAAGAATACAACTGCATCAAATCTTCCAAAACCTTTGTCAACTCAAAAGGCTTGTTTTCCAATTCAATTTTACCAGATTCAATCTTAGAAACATCCAAAATATTATTGATAAGCCCTAATAAACTTTGAGAAGTAATTTTAAGCGCATCAATGTATTTTTGCTGCTGTTGAGTATGTTCACTTTGTTCTAATAGGCTAGCCGTTCCAATAACAACATTCAATGGCGTTCTTAACTCGTGACTCATACTTGCCAAAAAACGTTGTTTCATTTCAGCAGTATTCTCAGCAACTTCTTTTGCCTTTAATAATGCCTGATTGTCCTTTCTAATGCAGGCATACAAAATGGATTTAACCAACAAATAACTATTGATTTTTCCTTTGTTCAAATAATCAACAGCTCCTTTTTGAAGGGCTTCAAATCCAGTTTTTTCGTCTTCGTATCCAGTCAATACAATAGTAGGGCAACCGAGGTAGCCTTCTTTGGATAGAAATTTTTCGAGGGTTTTCAGACCTCTACTATCGGTCAAACTTAGGTCGAGCAATGCTACATCAAATTTATCTTTCTCGTCAATTTCCATTGCAGCAGTCAAAGAATCAACCCTTGTTAAGGTATAGTTAAATTCAAGCTGATCTCTAAATTGGATGGATTGCCCCAAATAAATTTCGACTAGTTTTGCATCAGCCGCATTATCCTCGATATGGATGATATGGTGCTTTGTCTTTTCGATGATCGTAGTAAGTTTTTAAGTTAAAACATTAAATAATTTTGTTAGTTAGTTAATGCTTAAACAGTAGTTGGTAAAATAGCGAGCCTCAACCAGTATTTTTCAATTATTTCCACAACATTTATAAAAGCATTAAAATCAACGGGCTTACTAACATAACTATTTGCCGCCAATTCGTATACCGTCTTCACATCACTACTTGAAGTAGAGGTTGATAGAATGATAACTGGTATAGTTTTTAGTATTGCATCATTTTTAATATAAGCTAGTACTTCTTTTCCATTTTTCTTAGGCAAATTTAAATCTAATAGTACTAAGTCAGGTTTGGGAACATTAGAATATTCTCCTTCCTTATTTAGATATGAAATCGCCAATTCTCCATCTATTACTGAATGAATATCAACAGAAATTTTACTCCTCTTAAATGCCTCCTGAGTCAGAAGTATATCCCCTAGGTTGTCTTCAACCAATAAAATATCATAAATTTGCTTGTCTTCCATCAATCAATCTTACGACTTTAACTGTCAAATGTTGATTAATTTAGAAAAAATCAAATACTTTTTTTATTTTATATCTATATCTCCGATATACTAACAATTGATTCAATGCGATTTTTGAAATTTTTATAAAAAAATACAAAAAAACTAACAACTATATGTGTCTAACGATAAGTTTATTGTAAAATTCAATTGATTGGGTATTTTTTTGATTAGTCAATGATACCCAAATATGTTACTGATAAAATAGAGACGTGGAAAACCTTTGAAAGCAAGGTCTGCCTTATCTCTGCCTGGTTAGAGTCTTGTGAAGTTGTTTATAGCTATTTCTTTACAAACAACAAGTTAAAAAATGTTGCTACTCAAAACTAAATAAAATGATCCGTAAGTTAATATTACAAGCTATAATTTGTGATTTTTTCTTACGTTAGTTATTTGACTGGTAAATATCAGAGAGTATACATGTGATACTTGCAATATATTTGTTGTAGTATAAGTACATTTTACTATATTTATGGGTTAAGGGACAGAGAATTAATAACTTTCTCATTTGAGAGCTGATCTTTTAACTTTATTCAAGCTTCAAATAGGAAAGTTATTATTTGCCGCTTCCTAAATGAAACAGTAATTCTCGGTTTAGAAAGAATTGATCGTTTTCAAGCTGATGTTATCCGAAGTTTATCTTGCATCGCTGAGTATAGATTCCCAATCAAGTTGGGAATGACGGAAAACGAGAAAGAAATAGGTTCTAAAGCGAGAATAGCTGTAAATGAAACGAAATTAATAACTAGCCCAATTCAATAGTATAGAGAAAAGGCAGGCCTAATCTTGAAGTAGGTAGCAAGGACAAAACAAATAAATGATGGATTCAAACAACATAAAAAACCTTTTTTTGCTCTCATTCATTCTTTTGGGATGGATAAATGTACAATCTGTTCAAGCGCAAAAGCATGAGAAAGATTTTACTGATTACAAAAACATTGAAATGACTGGAGACATTCCGAGAGACTTCACTGTTAGTACAGTAACTAAATATGAGCGAGATGTAAAGAAAATTGAAAGGAAAAACAAACGGTCTATCCAAAAAGCCGAGGATCGTTTTTATGAAGAAAGCAATTACTTAATTGACGATTTATTGTTGAGTGGCAAGGTTTATTTTGATGATTCTATTACTCGATATGTAAACAGAATTGTTGATGTATTGTTAAAAGACGATGAGGAACTGCGAAAAGATATTCGGGTTTATACTGTTAAGAGCACCTCCATAAATGCATTCACAACTGATGATGGCATCATTTTCTTGAATTGGGGTTTGATTGCCAAAGCCAAAAATGAAGCGCAGATTGCTTATGTACTCGCTCACGAAATCTCCCATTTTCAAAAAGAACACATCATTGATAATTTTAGAGAATCGGCTAAAATGAATCAGGGAGTTGGTGTCTATAAGAAATCATCTAATGTTGAAAGAATGACCGCTTCTTCTAATTATAGCAAAGATTTGGAATTTATTGCGGATACTGCTGGCTTAAAAACTTATCTCACGACTGATTATGATCTAAATGCTTGCATTTCTCTCTTTGATGTTCTTGCGCTCAGCAACGCACCTTTTGCAGATGAGGATTTTGATTACAATGTTTTCCAAGTAGACTCGACCTTTAGGGTTAAATCTGATATTGTAGGCAATATTCAATATGAAGAAATTGAACCTGACGGCAATGAAAATTCGGAAACACATCCTGGATTAGGTGATCGTAAAGCAAGGGTAGAAAAAGCGATTGAGGGAATGGCTAATGAAGGAAAATCAGAATTTTTGGTTTCCAAACTAAAGTTTGAGGCTGCACAGAATATGATTATGCATGAACTTCCTAAAATGAAGCTTTATGAGAAGGATTATCCAATGGCGATTTATCTTTCTTCTTTGCTTCTAAAAAATGATACGCTCAATCGTTATTTGAGAAAAAATATCATCAAAGGTATTTATGGCATTGCAAAACACAAAAACTTTGAACGCTATAAGGATTTAATGGATATTTATACATCAAATTTCACGCAAGGAAAGAACAAATATGTTTATGAATTTTTTGAAAAAATGTCTGCAATAGAAACTTCAGCTTTGACAATGACAATGGCTTATAATTATCAACAAGAGTACGATTATAATGATCCAGAAATCAATAAAATTATTGAAAATCTAATTCAGGATTTAATCATCAAACAAGAATTTCTATTAGAAGATTTTGCAGAGACAAAATCATTTATAGAAGAAGGAAAAACACAAAGTCAAACCGATTTTGATTTGCGATTTGTGACAAAAGAACCAGAGTATGTTGACTTGGTTGAAAGAATTACTAGCGATCGAAGAATCATTGAAGATAGACTCGATATTATTAGTGATGATGATTATAAAACTTTCAGAAATGACCTACACAAAAATGGCTACGAATTGGGAATTGATAAATTGGTTATTGTAGATCCATTTTATATAAAAATAGATTTGAGACAAGATTATCCAATGGATTATATCGCGTCTTCAACCGCCCAAGAACAGATCAGCGACATTATAAAAGCAAATGCTGAAAAATTGGATATGAAAGTCAAAGCTCTAAATACAGATATGCTAAATAAACGATCTGCAGAAAGATTTGAATACCTCGCCTTTCTAAATTCGTGGATAGAAGAACGCCTTAGCTATGGCGGAATTGATATGGTGAGTATTGATTATAACAAGGCATTGGCATTGTCAAAAAAATACAAAACCAGCAACTTTTTATGGAGCGGTATCGTAACGGCAACAGAAAGTGATCCTGTTGGCATGCTTAAACTAGTTTATGGAATTTTATTTCCACCTATTTGGCCTAAAGTATTTGGTCCGAAAAGATACACTTATTATTACTCTTTGCTTTTTGACATAACAGATGAAAGACCTTTGGTTTATGATTATAATTTGGTGAAATTAAAGGACAATAATGCGACGCTAAATTCTAATATTTATTATCATTTATGGCAAATGAATCGCAATTAAATATCACGCACGTATTAATTTACAAGTTCCTAGATCACAAACCACTTAATTTAGATTACAATGAATAATTTCAGATATATTTTTACAAGAGCATGTCGGAATTTGATATTCACACTCAAAAATCGTCTTTTCTCCAAAAATTGCAGCTATTTTTCGATCAATAGCCCTGCTATTAATAGAAAAATGAGCTTTATTTTTGAAAAAAATACTTCTTTTTGGAGTGCAAATCTCAAGTCCCAATATGCTCTAATTTTCACAAGCTTTTTATTTCTTATAATTGGCACAGATATAAACGCACAATCTCCAGGCTATCAGGGAAACAATGTTTACATTAGTTATGATGCCACACCGAGGTTTCCAAAAATGATAACAGACGATAGTGAAAGCAATTTAATTGACTCTACTTTCGTCGCAAATGGCGACACTAGCTTTACCATAAATTTAAAACATACCGTTGGACTGCATTATATTTTTAGTAGAAGCTTGAGTTTTGGAGTGGAATATACATTTCACCAACCAAGGTATTTTGAGACCTACTATACAGCAGATGCTCGTTTCACAAACTTCAAGGTTAAGGCAACTCAATATGGGCTAAATTTAAAGTGGTATAATTTTAAAAAACACGGTTATATTGCTCCAGTTGGAAGCTTTTGGGAGTTCCGTCCGAGTCTTTATCAAGTTACTATAGAAAAAGACAACAATGAACGAGATCAGTTCTCTGATAAGGTTGAATTTAGTGAAATAAATGATAGCTATACTGGCTTTGCTATGTCTGTGGCTTTTGGTATGCAAACGGTTTGGCTGGGGCGTTTGGTTCCTAGTTATAAAATGGGCGTCACTTTGCATCCAACCTTAGCATTGTTTAATGATCAGGATGAAGACACTGACCAAGCTGAGTTACCTAAAAAAGCTGCAATGAATTCAATTGGTGCTAGGGATGGCTTTATTAGCGACCAAAATAGTGGGTTTACTTTGGATGTTAGGATTGGACTGGGGATTTTGCTTTTTTAATGCGAGAATGCTTGAATGCGAGAATGCTTGAATGCGAGAATGCTTGAATGCGAGAATGCTTGAATGCGAGAATGCTTGAATGCGAGAATGCTTGAATGACTGAATGACTGAATGCTTGAATGAATGAATGAATGAATGCTTGAATGACTGAATGACTGAATGACTGAATGCTTGAATGACTGAATGACTGAATGCTTGAATGACTGAATGACTGAATGCTTGAATACTTGAATGACTGAATGCTTGAATGACTGAATGCTTGAATGACTGAATGCTTGAATGACTGAATGACTGAATGCTTGAATGACTGAATGTTTGAATGCTTGAATGACTGAATGACTGAATGACTGAATAATGGATTCAATAAAAACTAAGTTGATGTGGTTAAATGCAATTCGTAGCTTTCAACTTTCAATCTTCAATTTTCAATCTTATTCTCTCCTCGATGTCCGTTGCAATGTTGCCTTTTAACCAACCTTTATCTTTGCTGACAACCAAGTATCTTTTAAACTTTGCATCCAGTCAGATTCAAATTTTGCTTTTGTGTCTACTAGATTGTTAAAGATTTTTGTATTTATATTTATTGCTCCATTTTCTAAAAGTGCATTTATGTCTTTCACTTTGAAAGATTTAATTTCGCTTGATTCATCTATGTACGCAACACTCATTCTATCAAAAAAGTCTACTTGGTATTTTGACTCTAGTGATCTGATTAATTTTACTGAGGAATCTATAGAACAGCCCGAAGCCGAGGCTTGGCTTTGATCGACGAATAGTGCGACGAAGCGGTTGTGATGCACTCGTCCAAATGCTTTTAACGCTGCTCCGTGTGCCGCCCACTCTACTACAAATCGCGAGATTTCTTGGTTGATTTCTTGTACTTCACTTTCTGTAAAATTTCTATTGGCTTGGTATACCCAAACTCGTGATGTATCTGATAATTCGTTGTATGTCATTTTTTTAATGCTTCAATGATTTAATGCTTCAATTTGCAGTGATTGAGACAAGGCATGCCTTGTCTCTACATAATGCAGGTTGTGGTTTATTCATAATTGTGGTTAAATGCATAATTTATAATTCGGTCGGTAGACAAGGCATGCCTTGTCTCTACGTACACAATATAGATGGTTTAATTCATAATTGTGGTTAAATGCAAATTGGTACGGCCCGAAAAAAATTGACAAATTCTGAGTTTATAATAATTTCATAAAAGTGAGAAAAAAATTTAGTAAATAGCTCAAAATCAAGATAAATCTTTGATTTGGAGCGAAGTTCTTTGATCAGG